>Ga0315282_10000312_pt1 | contig 96907 bp, 109 predicted proteins | sample YL17G07_20_MG_FD_203693 | JGI IMG/M metagenome (GOLD analysis project Ga0315282, IMG submission 203693) | Sediment microbial communities from Yellowstone Lake, YNP, Wyoming, USA - YL17G07_20 | ecosystem: Environmental > Aquatic > Freshwater > Lake > Sediment | place: USA: Wyoming | collected...
AATATTTTCTCTACAGAGAGACTAAAAGGCTCAAGCATTCTAAGAGACTCCTGTGGTCTTGCATCAAGGCTTCGGAACTGCCATGGGAATAAAATGTTTTCCATTACTTTTGCGTAACTCAATAGATGAATAAGCCACGGGATCCCCAAAATTGTTGGGAGTATTGGTCTTGCCCAGAAAACGAAAAAGCCAAATGCCCGGTTTATCAAAATGACTATGGCAAGAGGTGCTGGTTTTTATCTGGGTGCGTTGCTATAGTGGAGCGTAAATTTAAGAATTGCTGGGAGTGCCCCTGGTATATTTTAACTACTATTGGCGAAGCTGAAAAAAGGATTTAGAAATCTTACCTGCATCAAATTCCCGAATGTCGTTAGACAAACTTTCTTTTGACTATCCATCCTCAAATACACTGCGCGTAAAACTAAGCGGTGACTGGAAGATTTCCGAAAGCCTCCCCGCGGAAAGTGAGGTCATTGCCCAGCTTGACGGCCATAAAGATATAAACCAGCTTACATTTGATCTTTCGGCGATAGGCAAATGGGACAGCGGGCTTGCCTCGTTTTTATTCCAGTTGATCAAGGAATGCCGGCAAAGAAACATTGCTATTAACCACCATGGCCTGCCTGCAGGGGTTGAAAAGTTGATCTCCCTTGCTTTGAAGATAGATGAGAAGATCATACCGCGCAGAGAGGCCCAGGCGCGGTTTCTCCAAAATGTGGCGGATAAAGTTTTACATCTTGGCTCAAGTACACTTATCCTGCTTAATTTCTTGGGCGAGATCACCGTTGCCTTTGGCCGCCTGATACAGGGGAAAGCTTATTTTCGCCGGGATGAGCTTATCACTATCCTGCGGCAATGCGGGGCAGATGCCTTCGCGCTTGTTTCCCTGATCAGCTTGCTGGTAGGCATGATCCTTGCATTTATCGGCGCGATACAGCTTAGATTATTCGGGGCGCAGATCTATATCGCCAATATCGTGGGTATCGCTATGGTGCGCGTAATGGGCGCGGTAATGACCGGTGTGCTTATGTCCGGCCGCACAGGCGCCTCTTTTGCCGCCGAGCTTGGCCTCATGCAGACAAATGATGAGATCGACGCGCTGCAAACCCTGGGGATCTCTCCGGTTGAGTTTTTAGTTATGCCGCGCGTTCTGGCCCTGGTCATTATGATGCCCCTCTTGACCATTTACGCGGATTTTATGGGCATATTAGGCGGCCTTTTTGTCAGTACCAGTATGCTTGGGCTTAACCCTGTAGAATATTGGCAGCATACCCAGTCAGCGGTAAAGTTGACTCACGTTTGGGTCGGCCTTATACACAGTTTTGTTTTCGGGATAATTGTCGCTGTTGCCGGATGCCTGCGCGGGATCAAATGCGAAAGGAGTGCCGCCGCAGTAGGGGAGGCGACTACTTCGGCGGTAGTCAGCGGAATTACCGGTATTGTGATAGCCACGGCGATCATCACGTTTATTTGCCAGGTTTTAAGGGTCTAATCAATGGAAAAAATTACCCAGCCAGTTATCCGCGTGCGCGATCTTGATCTAAGCTATGAGGATTACCCGGTAATGCGCGGCCTTGATTTCAGCGTGAACAAGGGGGATATTTTTGTAGTGATGGGGCCAAGCGGATGCGGCAAGAGCACGCTGCTCAAAGCCCTCATCGGGCTTAAGGAGCCGGATAAAGGCGAGGTTCTATATGATGGGGTGAATTTCTGGGGCCAGGATGAAACATCCCGGCAGGATATAATGCGGCGTTTTGGTGTGCTTTATCAGAGCGGCGCCTTGTGGAGCTCTTTGACCGTCGGGGAAAATGTCGCCCTGCCTCTGCAGTTGTATTCAAAATTGTCCGAAGCGCGGATAAAGGAAATGGTAGAATTAAAGCTGGCATTAGTCGGGCTTTCGGGCTATGCTGATTTTTATCCCGCGCAGATAAGCGGAGGGATGCGTAAGAGAGCGGGCCTGGCGCGGGCGATCGCGCTGGACCCGGATATTATCTTTTTTGATGAGCCCTCAAGCGGGCTTGACCCGTTGAGCGGACGGATGCTTGATGATTTGATACTTCAGTTGAGGGATACCCTGGGGGCAACGATCGTGGTGGTAACCCATGAGTTGGCCAGTATTTTTACCGTGGGAACTAACGCTGTGCTTCTGGACACGGAAAGCAAGACGATGATCGCTTCAGGCAGCCCCGGGGATTTATTGGCTAATTCCAAGGATGCCAGGGTAATCCAATTTTTGACGAGAGGAAAGAAACAAGGAGCTTAATGATGATCAGAAAAATTGATAAGACAATGATCGGCGCCTTTGTGGTAGGCGCGGTGAGTTTGCTAGTGACGGCGATAGTGATTTTTGGCTCAGGCAAGCTTTTTACCCAGTCGGACAAATATGTCATATATTTTAACGGTTCGGTAAAAGGCCTTTCCGTGGGCGCGCCGGTTATTTTTAGAGGGGTAAAGATCGGCAATGTCAGCAGTATCGGCCTGGTTTATGATCCCGACACCAGGGAGGTGCTTATCCCGGTGGTCGTTGACGTGGAATTAGCGCGCGTAGCCGGAGTCCCCGATAAGGTGGGTTATCCGGATTACGCTACATGGGTTAAACAGGGGTTGCGCGCCAAGCTTGAGATACAGAGCTTCATAACCGGACAGCTTATGCTTGCTTTTGATTTTTATCCCGACAAGCCGGAAAAATTGTACGGGCTTAAAGGTTATCCTGAACTGCCGGCGCTTCCAATATCGCCGGATATTTTTGAAGTGATGGATGATATACCGATCAAAGAGATCACCGTTAATTTGGAGCAGGCAGTGGAGGGGATCAACAGGTTGGTTAATTCAAAAGGTATCTCTGAACTTGATAAAACGCTGCGGGATGTAACGCATTCCGCGCGCTCTTTTAGTTTATTGGTCGAGTACCTGGAACAGCATCCTGAGGCGCTTTTAAAAGGAAAATCAATTCATAAAGGAGAATAAGATGAGTAAGCGCGTTTTCTTATGTTGCGTAATGTTGGGTTTATCTGTTTTTATCTTCAGCGGATGCTTATCCCTTTCAAATAGCCCGGCCCCGCGGTTTTATATGCTTAAGGCAATGGATAAGCAGCAGATAAGCGCTAAATTTGATATCGCTCCCGGGGTAATTGTCGTGGTCGGCCCCGTCAATATCCCGGATTATCAGGACCGGCCCCAGATCGTGACCATGGATAAAGAGGGTATGCTTAAATTTGCCCAGTTTGACCGTTGGGGGGAATCACTGGATTCGGCGCTGACGCGTTTGATCACCGATGATCTGACGGTTATGCTTCCTGCGGCAAACTTACAGATGTCCCCCTGCAATTTTGCCATTCCGGTTACTTATCAGGTGATCGTGGATGTTATTCAATTAGATAACCGGCTTGATAAGGATGTTTTCCTTGTGTGCCAGTGGTCGATCATTAATGTCAAAAATAAGCAGATGCTCCTGACAAAAAGATCGGAGTTCCACCAACCGGTTAACCCGCATAATTATTCCGGCCTAACCGCGGCGCTAAGTGCATCTTGCGCTTCATTAAGCAGCGAGATCGCCGCAAGCCTGGCAGAGCTGTCAAAAAAGCCTAAAGCAGGAAAGGATGTTTCCGGAGGGGTATAATAATTGCAGAGACACCCGGCGCTAAGCGGAATTGCGCCGGTGTTGTCTAGGTAGCCAAAAAAGGAGGAGAGAATGGATAGTAAAGCAATGAATACTTTGCGGTCGGTTTTGTGGGGCGCGGGGATATTGTTGCTTTTGGCGGCGGCATTTGATGTTACGCCGGCCAGCGATAATATTATGATTTTTCTGGCTCTGGTATGCTTTGTGGTTTCCGCGGTGGTCAAGCGCATCTGTAAAGCCGGCGGCTGCTGCAAATGAAGCTCCGTAGCTTAAAATCTTGGAGCGAAATACTGAGCGGCCTCTGGCCGCGAATGTATAAATTATGAATCAAACGCAGTTGTTTTAAGGTGGTCAAAAAGTAAATATGGACCAGATAGCTTATTTACAAAAACAAAAAGAAGAGGAAGCCGGCTATGAGGCGCGATGCAAAAGGTGCGGAGCCTGCTGCGGCTCACTTGGCGATGATCCCTGCTCCCGTTTGCGTAAAGATAGCTCCGGTAAATACTTTTGCAGCGTTTATGATACCAGGATAGGCAAACAGCTGACTGTTTCCGGAAAAGAATTCTCCTGCGTGCCTATACGTTATCTTAAACCCGGATTGCCTTATCAAGATTGCGCATATTATAAAAAATAAACACATTTTCGCTGGACAAAGCCCGGAAATGTGTTATACTTCAATCCAGTAGTGAATAAAGGTTCAGAGGTTTGTAGGCCGCGAGGTTTAGAAACTAAGCCTAGCGGTTTTTTTGTCCCGCCGCCTTTCGCGTCGGGATTCCGCCAGGAAATTATCCCAGGTGGTTGCTGCATTTCTGCCGTTATTTGCTATAATTTCAAGGAGAGGGGGTAGTAAATAATGGCAAAGGGTAAAGTAAAGTGGTTTTCAGACCAAAAGGGTTTTGGGTTTATCACACCTGAATCCGGTAGCGATGTATTTGTGCATCACAGCGCGATCCAGGGTGAGGGTTATAAATCCCTGGCTGAAGGTCAGGAAGTTGAGTTTAACATTGAAAAAGGACCTAAAGGCGAACAGGCTACTAATGTAGTAAAACTGTAAGAGTAAACAGAGACGGCCTGGCTTCTAAATCAGAGGCCAGGCTATTTCTTAGAAAGGAGAAAGCATGAATACGGGAAAGATCAAGAAACTGGTTCGCGATAGAGGATTTGGTTTCATCAGCGACACTGACGGCAGAGAGGTATTTTTCCATCAGAACGCCCTGGTAGAAGTCAAATTTGAAGCTTTAAATGAAGATCAGGCAGTTTCTTATGATGTTGAAAAATCCGATAAGGGCTTGCGCGCGGTGAATGTCCGCCTTGCCTAATTAAGCAGAGATTAACCCCGGAAATCCCAAATACTTAATTGTAATTGGGATTTCTTGGCTTAAGGGTGTATAATAGAGCCTATGCGAAGCAAGAAAGTAAAAACAGGAACCATTGATTGCCTTAAATGCAATAATCAGTCGGATTGCTGCAGGTTAGGGGCATGGATAGACCTGGAGGAGGCCAAGAAAATAATTTCTCTCGGCATAAAGGGGGATTTCTTCCATTTGGAAAAAGACGCGGCCTTTCCCTCCGGGTTCAAGGTAGGGACCAGCTACGAGGATGAGCAGTGCGGCTTTCTTGACCCTGACGGCCTTTGCAGGATACATAAGTTTGATTATGCTTTTAAGCCTGTGACCTGCAAGGAGTTTCCTTATGAAGATAGTAAGATCGCTCCCATAGCCAGGGTATTATGCACTTTGCATAAATCCGGGATCAAACAGAACAAGAGGAAGGGAAGTAAGCATGGATGAAAATAAGCGGGAGAAATGGTATTTTAAAACCGGCTCTTTAATAGTCTTTTTTCTGCTCGTCGGCCCATTAATGCTCCCCCTGGTTTGGGCCCATCCGCGTTTTGGCAGAAAGTCAAAGTTAATTATCAGCGCGACCATCATTATTTTGACCTTTATATTGACCATGCTTTTAATAAGATCGCTAAGATCGTTAGGCTCTTATTACCAGTTCCTTCTGGATGAAAAAATTTAACCATGAAATATATAAACAGGTCATCCTTGTCCTGCTGATAATACTTTTGGGATCTGCTGTTTATGCCAATTCGCTGCACGGCCAATTCATCTGGGATGACGCCGCCTTACTAAAAGATAACGCCTATGTAAAGGATTGGTCCAAGCTCATACCTGTTTTTACCCGGGATTCCGGCGCCGGCTCCTCCAACACCATGAACTTCTACCGCCCTCTGCAGCTATTCACCTACATGATCAGTTATTCCCTGTGGGGCTTGAATGTTGCCGGTTACCACCTTACTAACGTTCTCCTGCATATTTTGGTCGCGCTGGCTGTTTACCGGCTGTCCTTGCTTATCTTCGCCAGCATCCCGCTTTCCTTCTTCACCGCCATATTGTTCGTAGCCCATCCCGTCCATACCGAGGTAGTTTCCTGTATCTCCGGACGAGCGGACTCCTTGTCGGCGCTGTTCATATTGATGTGCCTTATTTTTTATATCAAAAGTACGCGTGAGTTTAGCTTAAGCTCCTATATTTTGATGGTATCAAGCTGCATATTAGCTTTTCTCTCCAAAGAAAACGCCATCGTTATAACGCCGCTTTTGTTGCTCTACCATTATATTTTCCGGCAAAAGCTCAACTGGCGCCTTTTCCTGACGCCTTTAACCATCTCTTTGATCTACCTCTTCGCCAGAGCCGCTACCCTTCAATCATTTTTCTTCGGCCCGGATATGGTTATCAAAAGGATTCCCGGCTTTTTTGCCGCCCTTGCCGGCTACCTTAAGATATTATTGCTGCCGGTAGATCTACATTTGGAATATAGCAATAAATTATTCGCTATTACCGAGCCACGAGTATTGTTCGGGTTAGGAGTATTTTTCTTGCTTTTGTTTTTGGCGTTTAAAAAAAGAAAGAGCAGTCCTCTGACGGCTTTTGCGGTCTTTTGGTTCTTTATAGCGCTACTGCCCACTACCAGTATCTATCCTATCCATTTCTTTTATATGTCGGAGCACTGGCTTTATCTGCCCTCTATCGGATTTTTCCTGCTCCTGGGGTGGGCACTGGCTTCTTTGTATGAAAAAAAGAATTACCGTTTTGCCGGCCTTGGCTTATTGCTCTGCTTTTTATCCACCTATTCTTATTTAACCGTAAAACAGAATAATTACTGGAGAAATGAGCTGGAATTTTATAAAAGGACCCTGCAATACGCTCCGGACAGCTATATTATGCATAATAACCTCGGGAGTCTTTATGCCAGCATGGGAAATAAAACGGAGGCAATAAAGGAGTACCTTGAGGCGATAAATCTCAATCCCAGGTACGCGGCAGCTTGTTCCAATCTTGGGAATACCTATAATGACCTTGCCGCCGATTACGCGGATATGGGTAAGATAGATGAGGCCATAAGATTATGGAATGAGGCAGTCAGGATTGATCCCGGATTTGCGGTCGCTCATTTTAACTTATCCGTATATTACTTCAAGCGCAAACAATATGCCCTGGCGCTCCGGCATTGCGATAAGGTGCTTGAACTGGGCTACCAGGTTGACCCCCGGTTCCTGAAGGAGCTGGAGCCTTTCCGTAAATAAACTTGTTTTTTGGCCTTTTATAGGGTATACTTAATTATCATAATCCGGTAGCCTTGGTTATGGAGGTAATCAGGGTTGCCACGGTAAATTTAGAAGCCGGATTGACAGAATGGGTCAGTCCGGCTTTGTTTTTTAAATAGGGACTGTCCCCGTAACCAGCTAATCCGAAGGAAGACAAGGGGACTGTCCCTAAAAGAGGGTAATACATGTTTCGCAAAATCATTTATCTAATATTAGTAATTTCTTTCCTCTTCCAGCAAACCGGCTTTAGTCAGATTGCCGGTGAGCTGGATCTATCCAGCCATTTCCAGCGTTTAGGCGGCCTTTTTACGCAAGATACCTTTCGCCCGCTCCACCTGCGCTATCTTTCCTACGACGCCTTAAGTAAGGATTTCAACCTGATTTTAGACAAAGGCGACTCCCTGAAGGGTCTGTCCCCGACCAGCCCGCCGACGAATAAGTGGCGGGAGGGGGCTGACCCTGAAGCTGATCTTAAGGAGGAAACCTCCAAGCTTATGCAATACTTTTTCATCGGCCTAGCCCTGCCAAACGAAGCCTTCTGGGTAAACTTAAGGCCCGACTCACCAAGCAATATTATTGATGATGAGCTGGCCAAAACCGAGATAGGCAGGATTTTCTTAGAAGCCGATCTCCAGCTTAAGAAAGATACCGCTAACTTTACCTCGCCTAAAACCCCTGAAGGCAGGGAATACTGGAATAAACTCTACAAAAAGGCAGCAGAACTCTACGGCAATGAAAACATTACCATCCCCACCCTAACCCGTCCCTGGATTGTCCCGGGCGAGATCATCATCCGCGAATCCAAGGATAACGCCTACATCTACAAGGCTACTCTTAAGGTTATGCTTGAATCCGATTACCTTAGGGACGGTTCTCAAAACAAAGGAAAAGTGTCCCCTGGAGTGTATGAATTCAAAGACCAGCGCTCTCGAGCCCTGAATGAATACTCATCCCAGCTTATCCGTGAATTGATCATCCCCAAACTAACCAAAGAAGTAAACTCCTCCAAGCGCTACGCCCCCTTAAGGCAGGTTTATTACTCGCTTATCTTAGCCCAATGGTTCAAACAAAAGTTCCACCAACATGAGGGCCGCAGCCTCACCGGCCTTGCCTCTAAAGAAGAATGGGATAAAACCACCTACTTTAACCAATATAAGAGATCCTTCGCCCAAGGCGAATACAACATCAAAGAGCCGGTCTATACTCCCACCGGCCAGGTTATACGAAGCTATTTCAGCGGTGGTGTAAAAATGTTAATGGCTCCGGTGGTCTTAATGGGTTCAGGTTCGCCTGTAGCAGGTAAATCTTATCTTATGCCGCTGCGCGTCAATGAAAAGGAAGTTGTTATACAACCGCTTGCCGCTTCGCCGGTCTTAAGCCAGCAGGAAATAGAGAACCTAAAGAAAGAATTGGCATTTTATATAATGGGAAGCCATGATTTAAGAAATGCTGGAAGGATTCTCCATGTGTTAAGTTCAGGCATACGCAAAGGCACATTAAATAATAATGAGGTTAAAGTTGATAAAATCTATAATCTTTTCAAGATTTACGGAAAGTATTTGGAGAAGGGTGAACTATCCATTAATGAACCGCTAAAACTTGCAGAAATAGTTAAAAAATTAAGAAACGTTAACGAGGCAATTACATTAGAATTTATTCGTCTAAAACCATTTTTTGGCAAAAATTTGCAAGAAGATATAGATTATATTCTGGATATATTATCTCGCGAGCCTAAAATGTATTACATGAATTTGTCAAAAGAACTGGAATGGATAATAGATTGGTATCGCGCAGGTTATCATTATAACATCGAATTTAATGTTAATGCGTCCGAAAGAAATATTATGTATATTTTAGGTAACAAATATCTGTTGAAGCGGATAATTGCTAATCTTATCTCTAATACCGAAGCGGCTCGCATAGATAAGGGAATTCAAAGCGAGGATATCAAAATAATAGTTAAAGCAAAAGATGACAAATACATCATTACTTATAATGACAACGCTGGGGGAATCCGTCCAGATATCTTGCCTGTTATATTTGAACCGCGGGCAACTACGAAAGATAGGGAAAAAGAACCATTATCTGGCTATGGTATGGCAATATGTAAAGAACTCATTGAGAAAATGGGCGGCACGATTACAGTCGAAAGCGAGCTCGGCAAAGGCACAACTTTTACCATTACGCTTCCCGCCGCCGCCGATTATGTATCAGAAGAAAAATCCTCTTTAAGCGCACACAAAGCGCTTACGGTTTGGCAGAAGTTATATGGCAAAAGAAACTACTGGGACGCAAACGGAAAATGGGGTGTAAGGGCTTTAATGCAACACCTTATTGAATTTAGATTGCCAAAAGAAGACAAACCGGTATTGATTTTAGATATTGGAAGCCATATGGGTGAAGCTAGTACAAGGTTAGGGATCAAGGACCGCAGTATTAAAGTTTTGGGAATCGACATCGGATTACCCGGAATAATTAATAAGGAAGGAGATTTAGTCACGCTTAAAGGTGACGCAGAAAACATCGATCAATTAAGACTACCGGATAATTTTGATCAATACTTTGATGTACCAACTCGGTATCAAAACAAGAATCTATTATCCGAGAGGTTTAAAGGAACTTTTGATATCATAGTATTTTCAGCTGTTTTAAATTATGTTGATTTTGAAAAAACGTTATCGTTGAGCATCCCCTTATTATCAGGATCAGGTTTTTTGGTCATATTAAATAGACCCGGTCAGGATGATGATAGAGGCACATACAGGAAATTATTTTCGCAAAAAGGAGTAAAAAAACAAGGGCAAATTGAAAGATATCTAAAAGAGTATTATGGAGCAACATTGGAACAAATAGATGTGGATGCTGAATTGCATTCTGGTGATGATGTAAATACTCTAATATATTTGTTGTCAATGGTTGGCGCGGCGAGAACTGAATTGTTATTATTTAAAATGCGATCTGATGCGTCACCAATGGACTCAAAAAATGTAGTCGCTACCGGCTCCTCGTCGCTGGGGAAAATTACCTCCAGCCCCGCTGCCGCCGATCCCTCCAAGCCCAGCGCCTCGCCGCTTTCGCTGAAGGAGCAGGATCGCATTATTAATGATTTTGTAGGCTCAATGAAGATATTAAATAGTCATTTGATCCAAGCTTTTGAACAACTTGAATCTGATTTTACTGATGTGCAGTTATCTAAGTTGCGTGATATCACGAGAGAGATAAAATTAAGTTTAAAAAACTTCATTGAGAGTTCTAAAGGATTTGACCGTGATATTAGGCTAGCTATTGAGGATGTGTTTAGAGCCAGAGTGTTGACAATGGCCACGCCAATAGAGTTAGGATTAGGGCAAGAAGAAATGCCTGACTTAAGAGAACGTATCCAAGAATATATACAGGAGATTAGGAATCTTGAGTTGATCGCTGCGGCAGATGAATTGGGGAATATAAAGTATTACCGTGGTCTTGGTCATTTCATAAATGTTGATAACTTAGGTGAACGCATAGATACGAAGAGCGCCTCGCCATTAGGCGGAATCGATATGCGCCATCTGGCTAAGAATACGGTGATAGAGCGTAAAGGGGACCCCTCGCCTCAGGCATCTGTTTATCAAGGGAGGCTCGGGGCAAGCAGTCCCTCTAATAACAAGGAACTGGAGGAAATCCAGCGCCTGATCCAAGCGGGCATCATCCCCACAACTAAGCGGCTTGAGGAGTGCCGGGGCGCCTGTAGCGCCGAGGCCTTGCTTTCCTGTATCGCGGATATTTTAAGGATAGAAGAGGAGCGCGTCACAGAGACAGAGGCAGGCCTGAAAAATCTGCTTGCCTCATTGTAATAACCCTTTAATTTTGGTAAACTTTTGCTATAATGACCAGGAAGGAGAAAGCCATGGATTTCAGCGCCATAAGAAAAGATATCAAGGCTTTGAACTTTGATTCGCTGCGCACTGACTGTGATAATTTCTTTGAAGGAGTAGTAGTTAAGAAGGAGCTGGAGAAATTGAATACACAGCTAAAAGGTTTTCTGGGGGAACCGGTTTATCCTTCGCAGTCCAGGCTTGCCCAGGAAGTCAAGGAAACGGTGGACAGCTTCGGCGGCATCATGCCCGGCCAGACGCTGTATTACAAAAATTCGGGAAGCAACAGGATCCTTGTCATGCTCTGGCCCTGGCAGGACGGGGAGCGCACTACCGTAAAGATCATCCAGAAATAAGTGAAGCCATGAGTTTTACTTACCTGCAAAAAATCCCCACTCCGGCAGAAATATTACAGCAGATGCCTCTTCCCTCCGCGCTTAAGAAACTTAAAATCAGGCGGGATAAGGAAATTATTGAGGTCTTAAAAGGCAGGGACAGCCGTCTCCTGCTGATTATCGGGCCATGCTCGGCTGATGATGAGGAGGCGCTTTCGGAGTATGTGAGCCGCCTGGCAAAAGTCCAGGATAAGGTCAGGAAAAGCTTGATCCTGATCCCTCGCATTTATACGAATAAGCCGCGCACAACCGGCGCCGGCTATAAAGGCATGCTGCACCAGCCCCGCGCCTCGGAGGGGCCGAATATCTCTCAAGGGATAAAGGCCATCCGGCGCATGCATTTGAGGGTACTAAACGAATCCGGCCTGACTGCCGCCGATGAGATGCTCTATCCGGGGAATTATCCTTACTTAGAGGATATCTTAAGCTACGTAACTATAGGGGCGCGCTCCGTGGAAAACCAGGAGCATCGCCTGACAGTCAGCGGCCTGGATATACCGGTGGGAATGAAAAACCCCACCAGCGGAGACCTGAATGTCCTTCTAAATTCCGTGCAGGCAGCCCAAACTCCCCACACATTTATTTATACCGGTTGGGAGGTCAAGACAAAAGGCAATAACCTGGCGCATTGTATTTTGCGCGGGGCGATTGACCACCATGGCCAGAGCATCCCCAACTACCATTATGAAGACCTGATCCAGTTCGCCGAACTTTATTCGCGGCGCTCCCTCGTCAATCCTGCGATTATCGTTGATACTAATCACGCTAACTCCAACAAAGATTTTCGCCAACAGCCGCGTATCGCCGGAGAGGTAATGCGCAGTTTAAGCAGGTCTAAGGTTCTAAAAAAGATGATCAAGGGATTTATGGTTGAGAGTTATCTGAAAGAGGGCTCCCAGGAGGTCAAGGGAAAGGCCTTCGGTCAGTCAATCACCGACCCCTGTTTGGGCTGGGATGACACCAAAGAATTAATTTTCAGGTTAGCGGAGGCCAATGGAGATTAGATGGGCTTAAGATTTGATTTTAACAATATGTTCGGTTTCAGCGTTGGCGAGCATGGGGTAAACCAGCAGGATATTGACGAGATTTTGCCTGATGCCCAAAAGGCAGACACTCACTTAAAAAAGATCATTGCCGATCCCCGCGCGAGGGTCAGGTTGAATCTGGAATGGGTAAAATTACCTGAGCAGGATGAAGAGGTCATTGCCGGGATCCGTAAGCTGGCTTTCCAGATCCGTGCCAAATACGAGAATGTGCTCTTTTTAGGGATAGGCGGTTCATATCTTGGTTTAAAGGCAGGGCAGGATGCGCTTTGTCCTCCTTATTACAATGAATTCAAATCTTTAAGAAAGAAATCCCCGCGGATTTATCTGGAAGGCAATAACCTTGACCCGGATACCTTACAGGCGCTCTTGAAAAACCTTAATCCAAAAAAGACATTTGTCGTAGTTATCTCCAAGTCCGGGGAGACCACAGAAACCAAAGCGGCATTTATGGTTGTCCGGGCCTGGCTTAAAAAATCAATAGGAGCTAAATACGGCAGGCAGGTCCTGGCAATCACTGACCCTGAATCCGGCTCTTTGCGTAAAATAGTGGAAGCTGAACAGAAAAAAGATGCTTTAAGCTTTCGCAGCCTGCCTCTCTTAAAAGGGGTGGGAGGCAGGTTCTCGGAATTTAATATGGGCCTTTTGCATTTGGCTATCGTGGGAGTAGATATAAGGGAGGTATTCGCAGGCGCCAGGGCAATGCTCAAGCAGTGTTCAACCGACGAGGTGATGAAGAATCCCGCTTACATGTATGCTTTGTTGCATACTATCCTTTACCGGAAGAAGGCAAAATCATTGGCCATATTAATGCCTTTTTCCCAGGCCCTTAAATCTACCGCTGATTGGTATGTGCAGCTTTTGGCGGAAAGCTTAGGCAAGAAATATCACCGTAAAATTGAAGTGGATAAAAACGGGTTAGAAAATTGGCTGAAGGATAAGGATAATTTATTTAACGAGGGAAGGACCCCGATATCCGCCTTTGGCACCAATGACCTGCATTCCATACAGCAGAATAATGTTGAAGGGGAAAATAATAAGGTTGTTACATTCATCCGGGTGGAGAAATTCAGGACGGACTTAAGTATTCCCGGCTCCGGTGATCTGCTTTCCGGCAAAAAGTTCAGCCGGCTCATGCAATTGGCCCAGGAGGCAACAGAGTGGGCTTTGGCAAGCGAGAACCGTCCGAACTGCACGATCATTATGCCCGAGGTATCGCCGTATAACTGGGGCGCTCTGCTATTCTTCTTTGAGATGGCCACTGCCTTTGAGGGTGAGCTGCAAAACGTCAATGCCTTTGACCAGCCGGGTGTGGAGGGGTATAAGAACTACATGTATTATAAATTAGGCAAGTCCGGTATCCCACCGGCCGTCGCCGAAGCCATAAAGAATAAACCTCTCATCAAAGATCCCAAATTTATTTTATAGATTTAATTATATTTAGCGGGTGGCTGCTGATTGGGGCCCCCGGGCGCGCGCATACCCGCCAACGGCGGGGGAGCACGGACGGGGTAAATCAGCAGACAGGACCCGCTAAACTTTTATAATATGCTAAGAATTGGAACTTTAAAACTGAAATCTAATTTAATACTGGCTCCCATGGCCGGGATTACAGATCTGCCTTTCCGCATGCTCTGTCGCAGGTTTGGTGTGGAGCTGGCATTTGTGGAGATGATCAATTGCCGCTCGATCAGCCATAAGAGCAGAAGGACCAGGCAGATGCTTTTTACTCTGCCGGGTGACAGGCCTTTGGGTATCCAGATATTAGGATGCGAAGAGCAGTATATTCTTAAGGCATTGGAAGTTTTAAGGGGATATAAATTTGATCTGCTGGATTTTAATGCCGCCTGCCCGGCAAAAAAAGTGGTGCGCCGGGGTGAGGGGTCAGGGCTGCTAAAGGACCCGAAAAAGTTTAAGAGAATATTAAAGCTGGTGGTAAAAAACTCTTGGCTTCCGGTTACAGTGAAGATCCGCCTGGGCTGGGATAAGGATTCGGTGAACGCCAGGGAGATCGCTTTGCTTGCCCAGGATTGCGGTGTAAATGCCGTTTTTGTCCATGGCCGGACCAAAACCCAGGCCTATAGCGGCCAGGTAGATTACAATGCGATCAGGGAGGTAAAAGAGGCATTAGATATACCGCTTATTGCCAGCGGCGATCTCTTCTCCGGGCCATTAGCCTTAAGGATGCTGGATGAAACCGGCTGTGACGGCTTGAGCATTGCCCGGGGGTGCCTGGGTAATCCCTGGATATTCAAGGAGATTAAGGAATATTTAAGGGGCAAGGTTATAGCGCGGCCGGCTAATGAGGAAATTGCCAAGGTTATGCTTGAGCATCTTTCTTCCTGCATTGAGTTTTACGGAGAGAGGAACGGAGTGGTGATCTTCCGCAAGTTTTACACCTGGTATACCAAAGGCCAGCGCAAGGTGCGCCGCCTGAGAGAGAGGTCATCCCGGGCCAGGACAAAAGAGGAAATGAAGGAGATTATTCAGAGAGCTTTGTTTTAAATAGGGACAGTTGTCCCTCATATTCACAAATAAGCCCTGACGTTTTGTCAGGGCTTTTTGTTTAAATATTATGTTAGAAACCAGCAATTTGAACGTCTATTGTGATTAGAAAGGCAAGGGGTAATCTTATATATTGACAATGTACATACATTATGCTATGCTTTAGTTGCAAGTAAAACATGATACAAATAAGTGATTTTAATTGGGATGAGCAAAATTTAGAGCATATACACAACCACCATGTTGAAGACTATGAAGTTGAAGATGCCCTCTTGTTCGATGAGCCGCTTTATTATAGAAGGAAGAAAAACAAATATTGCGCTTTTGGCATTACTAATGGAGGTAGATACTTATTCATTGTTTTTGTAGTAAAGGACACAGGTTTGATAAGAGTTATTACAGCAAGAAATATGACAAAGGACGAAAAGAATCTTTATAATAAAAGAAGGTGAAAAAAGATGAAAAGGAAGATCCCCGAGTTTAAAAATGAAAAGGAAGAGGCGAGATTTTGGAGCAAGCATAGTCCTATTGAATTTCCCGATGAATTTAAAGAAGAGAAGGCGCCATTTGAATTTACTATGGGCTTACTTAAGAAAGCAGCTGAAGAGCATAGAGAGAAAAAGAGCGCTTTAACCCTTAGAATGGAGCCGAGCCAGATTTATCTTGCAAAAATTATCGCTAAGATCAAAGGAGACAAGTATCAATCGTTAATGAGGAGATGGATCCGGGAGAGGGTATATAAAGAAGTTAAGGAGCATCCCGAGATAGAAAATGAAATTCGCAAGCAAAAAGCGCATCTGGTGAGCAGATAGTTATTGCGGCATCCTTAAATAAGAGGTAGAATAAGCCCTGGTTAGGAAGGGGCGGTATTATGAGGTTAGTAGCAAAATTAAAAGGCAACCCCCTATTTTATAGAGAGTTGCCTTTTAAGTTAACAAAAACAGAAGGGGGGAGGAAAATGAGATTAAATAGGTTGGTGCCGGTGTTTTTGATCCTGTTTCTCTGTGGATGCGCTACGACGCCATATTCTGTTCCTTTAAGCCGGAAGGCAAAGGTAGAATCACCTGGTAAAGGGATCCCTTATTATCTGCCTCACCCTTATTTAGTAGTAACCAAGAATCTTACAGGCGCAACGGCTGGAAAGTCCGGATCCACCGAGAGTCAAGGTGGTGCTCAGACTGCTCAGACGACTAATATTACTGTTAACAAAAGTTCCGATAAACCAAAAGTTGCCGCCAATGATGATTCCGGCAAAAATGATATTGTCTTAAACAAAGATACTTATGCAATGCAGGTCATATATTTACCTGATCCGGATCAAAAATATGCGCTTTATTTCAATAAAGGAACAGGCAGCTACGATTCAACTATAACCCTTATAGATGGATGGAAATTGGCTGGTTTGAATATAAAGGGCGATGCGAAAACAGCCGAAACTATTCAGGCCATTGGTTCAGCCATTAAGGATACTGCTTCGGCAGCAGCAACAACTTTTGGCCCTTTTAAAGCTGTCCAACAAGAGGCTGCAAAAGTCAGGCCACAAGTTCCCGAGGTTGGCATATGGATTTATGATTTGATGGGCGGGGTACCATTCCCTTGCGTATTTACTTGGAGTTCGGCAGAGAAGAACAATAAGTAAAGCGGACGGAAGATTAATATTGTTGCATAAAGATACCGCAGCTAACAAAAAAGCCCCGTATTTACCCGGGGTTTTCTTGTAGGTGATAGGCCTAATAGCTTCCGCTATCGTACCTTTCCTCCTTGTTGCTTGTTCCATTTCCCTGTTCCAATATTAGTATGCCATATAATTTTCCGGATTTCAATACCCCCCTCGAAAATACCGGTAAGTTTCCAGGCTAACTTAACGCGGGACAGTCCCCTTGTCATTCTTCGTGGATAGCTTCTTGCGGGGACAGTCCCTGCTAAGTGGCTTGACAAAAGGCATCCATTTGAGACAATATATTATAATGTTTAAAGCGCTAAAATTATATACCGGCCAGAATATAGACCTGGAATACCTGAATTCCACCCTGGTTGATTTCGGCTACAAGAGGCAGGAGCAGGTGCTGTTGGAGGGTGATTTTGCCCGGCGCGGCGCGGTTACCGATATTTTCCCCGTTTCCTTTGAGCTTCCCATCCGTATTGAGCTGGATAATGAAAAGATCGCAGCTGTAAAGACCTTTAACCCGGATAACGGGGAGCCGCTCTGGCCGCATAACATCGTTATCATCCTTCCCTTCAAAAGGGCTTCCGGCAGCAAAGCCGTGGCATTCAGTGAAGAATTCCCCCTGGAAAACTTTGTGGACCTGAAGGTTGGCGATCTCGTAGTGCATAACCAGCACGGCATAGGGAAATTCCTGGGGATGGAGAAGGTAAAGCTTCAAGGAATAAGTAAAGACCATTTAGTCATTGAATATGACCGCAATGAGAAGCTTTTTGTCCCGGTTGATGCTATGCACCTGGTGCAGAAGTATATCGCCTTCCATACGCTTAAGCCCAAGCTTTACCGGTTAGGGAGCAAAGAGTGGCAGCGGACCAAGCAGCATGCCCGCAAAGGCATCCAGAAGCTGGCCTGGGAGTTGTTAAGCGTGCAGGCAATGCGCCAGGCCGGGAATGGTTTTAAGTTCTCACCCGACACCCCCTGGCAGGCTGATTTTGAGAAGACCTTCCCCTATGAAGAAACCCCTGACCAGGCAAAAGCCGCTCAGGATGTCAAACGCGACATGGAGTCAGCTAAGCCGATGGACCGGCTGCTTTGTGGGGATGTCGGTTACGGCAAGACCGAGGTGGCGATGCGCGCGGCTTTTAAGGCGGTAATGGATAATAAGCAGGCGGCATATTTAGTCCCCACCACTATTTTAGCCGAGCAGCATTATAAGAATTTCACCGGCCGCCTGAAAGATTTTCCGGTAAATGTGCAGACGCTTTCGCGTTTCAGGACCCAAGGGGAGCAGGATAAGATCATCAAAAGCCTGCGCGAAGGCAGCGTGGATATTGTTATCGGTACGCACAGGATGCTTTCCGAAGATGTAGGTTTCAAGGACCTGGGCCTGGTTATCGTTGATGAGGAGCAGCGTTTTGGGGTTACGGCCAAGGAGCGCTTGAAAAAACTTAAAACTACAACCGATATGCTTTTTTTAACCGCCACCCCTATACCGCGCACCTTGTATATGAGCCTGATGGGAGCCAGGGACCTTTCCGTGATCAATACCCCGCCGCAAAATAGGTTGCCTATCAAAACGATTGTGGTAGAATATGACGCTGATCTGGCGGCCCAGGCGATCAAGCGTGAGTTGGCGCGTAAAGGCCAAGTGTTCTTTTTACATAACCGTATCCTTGATTTAGAAAAGGTGAAGGATAATATCGCCAGGCGCCTTCCGGATAACGCGCGCATAGCCGTCGGCCATGGACAGATGCCGGCTAAGTTATTGGAAAGCGTGATGTCGGATTTCATAAGCGGAAATATTGACATACTGATCTCCACGATGATCATTGAATCCGGCATAGACATACCGAATGCCAATACGATAATCGTTAATAACGCGCATATGTTCGGTTTGTCCGACCTCCATCAGCTGCGCGGCAGGGTAGGCAGGTTTAACCGTTCTGCCTACGCTTATTTTATGATCCCCCGTAACGCGCTCTTGGAGCAACAGGCCAGAGAGAGGCTGCAGGCCATAGAGGAGCACAGCGGCCTGGGCGCGGGATTCAATATCTCTATGGAGGACCTTCAGATCCGCGGGGCAGGGGACCTGTTGGGCAAACAGCAGCACGGTTTTATCAACGCCGTGGGTTTTGATCTCTACTGCCGGTTACTTAAGGAAGCGATCGCCAATTTCAAGAAAGCAGGTGTATTTGATGAAACGCGTAATTAATTTTAGGGTATTGTCGCTGTTTTTGATAGCTTCTATATTCTACATTCTACCTTCTACATTCTGTCTTTACGCGCAGGATCAAGTGGTAGCGGTAGTAAACAACGAGATCATTACGCAAAAAGACCTGAATGATTTCCTGAATTTTATACGCATGCAATATTCCCGCGATTTAAAAGGCAAGGAGCTAGAAGAGAAGGTGCAGGGGATGAAGCAGGACCTCCTACAACGTTTGATCGAGGACCGGCTTATCCTTCAGCAGGCTAAAAATGAGAAAGTAATCATTGAGCCCTCCAGGGTAAAGGCAAGGATCATTGAACTTAAGAAGCGCTACCCGACGGAGTCGGAATTTGACGATGATCTTGCCAAGCAGGGACTGGTGGAAGCTGACCTGGAGAATAAGATCCGCGAACAGATGCTTATGTACGCGGTTATCCAGCAGAAGGTGCGCGATAAAATAATTGTCCGTCCGGAGGAGATCACTGATTTTTATAACAAGAATAAGCAGCAGTTTTTAGCCCCTGAAGAACGCCAGCTCACGATGATCATTTCACAGGATGAAAAGCAGGCTAAGGAGTTAAGCTACTATTTGCGCCTGGGACAAAAGCTGGAAGAGCTGGCGACAAGGTATGCTTTTACTACCAATACATTATCCGCCTGGAAGGGGGAGGAGCTGCGTAAAGAGATAGAGGATACAGTGTTCAAGCTGGGTATGGGTGAGGTTTCCGAGGCGGTAAAGGTTGACCAGCAGTATTATGTATTCAGGTTAGACAACATTACCGCTAGCCACGAGCTAAGCCTCACCCAGTCTCAAGATAAGATCCAGCCGTATTTATTTGAGAAGAAAATGCAGGAGTCTTTAACTAAGTGGTTAGATGAGCTCAAAAACCAATCCTACATCAAGCTCGCCGGGAATTAGAGTCGGCCTTACCATCGGAGATCCCGCCGGTATCGGCCCTGCCATAGCTTTAAAAGCGCTCAAACAATTAAAAGGCAAGGCCAGATTTACTTTGATCGGCAGCAATTTTGTTCTGGCTAAAACAGCCCGTATCCTCAAGATCAAGCCTGTGGCCGCGGAGCTGATCAGCCTGGATAATATCAAGCCAGGTCATTTTTCTTTCGGCAGGATGAACGCGGAATGCGGAAAGGCCTCCCTTGAATATCTGGATACAGCATTGGAACTGCTTAAGAATGATCGTCTTGACTGTCTGGTTACCTGTCCGATTTCAAAAGAAGCGATAAATTTGGCGGGAGCTAAGTTTCCCGGGCATACCGAATATCTGGCGCAGAGAACAGGGAGCAGTGATCCCGTAATGATGCTTATTAATGAAAAGCTGAAGTTCAGCCTGGTTACGCGGCATATCCCGCTTAAGGATGTTTGCAGCCGGCTTACTGCCGGGGCTTTGCGGAATAATATTTTGGCCGCGATCAAAGGTCTAAATTATTTATTCTTGATTACTAGGCCCAGGATTGTTGTTTGCGGCCTTAACCCTCATGCTTCGGACAATGGCTTGATCGGAAGAGAGGAAAATAGGCTGATTATTCCGGTGATAAAAAAACTAAAAAGGGAGAAAAGGCGCGCTCTTATTGAAGGGCCGCTCCCGGCTGACGTAGCAATCTCCCAGGCAGCGCGGGGGAGCTTTGACTGTGTGATCGCCTTATATCATGATCAGGCGCTTATCCCGTTAAAGTTGACGGATTTTGACAGCGGGGTTAACCTGACCTTAGGCCTGCCTTTTGTGCGCACCTCGCCTCTGCATGGCACAGCCTTTGATATTGCCCGCAGGCCCGCGTTAGCTAATCCAAATTCCCTTATCGCTGCCATAAAGCTTGCCGTAAAATGCACGTTAAACCAAAAAAAAGATTAGGCCAGAATTTTCTTAAGGATAAAAATATCCAGAGAAAGATAATCCGTAGCTGCGGCGCCAGCGGAGAGGATATTGTTTTAGAGATCGGTGCCGGCACCGGGGATCTGACTCGCCAACTTGCTTTAGCTTCAAAGAAGGTTTATGCTTTGGAGATCGACAAGCATCTTATTCCCGTATTGGAAAAAAACACAGCCGGCCTTGCTAATTGCCGGGTCATCAAAGCGGATATACTGGAATTTGATATAGATAAATTCATCCGGGAAAATAAGATAACCCAAAAAATAAAAGTTATTGGCAACATTCCGTATTACATATCCAGCCCGATCATTGAGCGGCTGATCCAATATCGCGCCGGAATTTCGGCGATCTTCCTGACTGTACAAAAAGAGTTCGGCCGCAGGGTCTGCGCCGGCCCCGGAGGCAAAGAGTACGGTTCTTTTAGTTGTTTCGCGCAGTATTATCTAAAACCGAAGATACTCTTTGAAATAAAGAAGAACTCCTTTTTCCCTGTGCCGAAAGTGGATTCCTGCTTTTTGTACCTGGAGGTAAGAGAAGAGCCGCCGGTTTCAGTCAAGGATGAGAGAATGTTTTTTAAGCTGCTCCGCGCCGCTTTTAATCAAAGGAGAAAGACATTAAGGAACAGCTTGGAAGGGTTAGCGGAGCAGGAGAGGCTTGAAGAATTTTTTAATGCGCACGGTATTGATAAAAACGTGCGGCCGGAGGATCTCTCCCTGGAGCAATTCGCTAATTTGAGTAATTTTCATGCTAAAAAAAAGCTAAAAAAATCTTGACAAATACCCCATCTTAGTATAAACTTTATTGCTTACGTAAATATCTAGCATTACTACACTTTTAATTTAGCAATACCTATAACCAAAGAAAGAATTTTGCTTAAATTCTTGGGGTGTGGTTTTTTTTACTTTGAGGGCTCTAGCGACGGGGCAATCCAATCCTGCTGGAGTAGCTCAGTTGGCAGAGCACGTCCTTGGTAAGGACGGGGTCACGAGTTCAATTCTCGTCTCCAGCTTTAGTGAGGGCATAATTTACGGAGCGAAGCGACGTAAATTATATGCCCGAACTAATCCCGGCGAATGCTTAAAAATTTCAAATTAAATTTTTAAGCGGGATTATGAGCCGGGAGTAAGGAAGGATAATATGCGCGAAATCATAACTTTGGAATGCACGGTTTGCAAAAATAGAAATTATACGACGACTAAAAATAAAAAGTTGCATCAGGATAGGCTTGAACTTAATAAGTTCTGCAATAGATCCTGTCACAAGCATACCCCGCATAAAGAGATTAAATGAGGCTATAACTTATGGCCGCTATCGCTCCATAAGTTATTAGCCGAATTTATACCGGCGAATGCTTAAAAATTTCAAATTAAATTTTTAAGCGAGGTTATGAGCCGGTAAAAGAATGGTTTGATAGGGGCGTCGGTTAATGGCAAACCAACGGTCTCCAAAACCGTGACTGCAGGTTCAAGTCCTGCCGCTCCTGTAGATATTGGACTTGAACCTGAAAGGGGTGTGGGGGAAGATTTCCCCCACGTTTTCGGGGTAACAGCGAACGAAGTGAGCGCCATAGGGGCAGAGCCCCTTTGGGGAGCGACACGCCGAAGGCGTACAGCGACAGGTTCTAGTCCTGCCGCTCCTGTAAACTTAGGAGTTGCGCGTAAAAAAATGGTTGGGAAAAGATTATGAATATAATCGCCAAGCCAATAAATTTTTTAAAAGAGGTAAGGGCTGAATTAAGCAAGGTCTCCTGGTCAACCCGGCAGGAGCTCCTGGCATCTACGGTCCTGGTAATAACGGTTACGGCAATAATGACGGTTTTTATCGCAATTGTGGACTTAGGTTTATCAAAATTCTTAAGCGCGGTTTTTAAATGAATCCCGTTAGAAATAAATATTAACGGGAACGAAAAGAGGGATTTCTAACGGGATGAAGAACTGGTACGTCGTACATACGCAAACCGGAATAGAGGAAAAGGTAAAGGCATCCCTGGAAAAGAAGATCGTTTCCGGCGGACTCCAGGAGGAGATCACCAGCGTGATCATACCTACCGAGCAGGTTTCCGAGGTGCGTTCCGGAAAGAAAAAGATCACCCAGAGAAAATTTTTCCCGGGCTATTTATTGATTGAAATGGATTTGAGCGAAAAAACCTATCTTTTCGTGAAGAATTCTCCCGGGGTTACCGGATTTATCGGATTAGGCAAGAAGCCGGTTGCCCTGCCCAAGGAAGAGGTGGAGAATATCCTTAAGCGCACCAAAGACACCGCAGCCAAGCCCTCCCCAAAGGTCGTTTTCGAAAAAGGCGAACAAGTGAGGGTCAATGAGGGTCCCTTCCTCAATTTTAACGGTACCATTGAAGAGGTCTATCCTGAAAAAGGAAAGGTCAAGGTAAGCGTTTCTATTTTCGGCCGCTCAACCCCGGTGGAGCTGGAATACTGGCAGGTGGAAAAGGTATAAATATGGCAAAAGCGATCAAGGCACAAATTAAATTGCACGTCCCGGCAGCGCAGGCAAACCCCGCGCCTCCGGTAGGCCCGGCATTAGGCCAGCATGGCGTGAACATCATGCAATTCTGCAAGCAGTTCAATGACCAGACCAAGGGCAGGGACGGGTTGATCCTGCCGGTAGTCATCAGCGTTTTTGAGGACAGGACCTTTACCTTTATAATAAAGAGCCCCCCGTCATCTATCCTGCTTAAAAGGGCGGCCAATCTGGCTAAGGCCTCCGGCACCAGCGGTAAAGAGACGATCGCTAAGGTGACTAAGAAACAGGTTGAGGAGATCGCCAAGCTCAAGCTTCCGGATTTAAATACCGATAACCTGGAGCAGGCGATGAAGATTATTGAGGGTACTGCCCGCAGCATGGGCATCGCAGTTGAGGGAGACACGCAAAAAAATGAAATCACACAGCAAAAGATATAAGGAATCAATAAAAGGGGTCCAGCAGGATAAGGCTTATCAATTAAAGGAGGCTATCGCCGTATTGAAGAAGCTTCCCAAACCGAAGTTTGACGGTTCAGTTGACCTGCATTTTAATTTAAGCGTGGACACCAAGAAAAGCGACCAGATGATCCGCGGCACCGTCGTGCTTCCTCACGGGACCGGGAAGAAGGTGCGCATCGCGGTATTCTGCAAAGGTGAGCATGAACGGATGGCCCGCGAAGCCAAAGCAGATTACGTAGGCGGCACGGAGCTGATTGATAAGGTTGCCGGGGGTTTCCTTGATTTTGACTGCTGCGTGGCTACTCCCGAGATGATGAAAGACTTAAGCAAGCTGGGAAAGTTATTGGGCCCGCGGGGCCTTATGCCCAGCCCCAAGACCGGCACAGTGACCAATGATATTACTAAGGCGATTGAAGACGTAAGAAAAGGCAAGGTGGAATTTCGCGTGGATAAACAGGGCGGGATGCATTTAGCCGTAGGGAAGATCTCTTTTACCGAAGAGCAGCTTAGTGATAACGCCTCTAAGGTTATTGAGGCGGTTAACGAAGCCAGGCCCGCGTCGGTAAAGGGCAAATTTTTGAAGAGTTTAAGTATAGCTGCTTCCATGAACCCGGGATTAAGGCTCGTTTGTTAATACCATGAAAAAGATAGGATTGCTGGTCAAGGAAACATCGGAGAACCGGATAAAGGATAGTTTTAAATCATCCAAAGGGTTGATCATCGTAAAATACTCCGGGGTCTCCAGCCCCGATATGAGCTCTTTGCGTAAGACCCTGAGAGGCACAGGGGCCAACCTTTTTGTGGTCAAGAACACCGTGGCCAGAAGGGCGATGAAAGAGTTAGGCCTGAATGACCTGATCCCGAGTGTCCAGAGTCCCTGCGGCATGATATTTTTTAAAGATGAACCGGTAGATACCTCCAGGATTTTATGCGCCTTCCGTAAAGATCACGATAAGCTTATCCTGGAAGGCGGATACCTGATTGACAGGCTCTTAACCCAAAAGGATATTGAGGCAATGAGCAAGCTTCCCTCCAAAGATATACTCCGGGCCATGGTAGTAATGACCTTGAATTCTCCGATAACCAAATTCGTTATCGTCTTAAACCAGACGCTAAAGAAATTTGTTTATTGTTTAGACCAAATAAAAAAGAATAAACAAAAAAGCACTGATTCAGAAAAATCCTCGCAAGCGCAAGCGAGCGAGGAAAAACCAACAAGTTAAAGGAGGGATCATGGCAACTGCAAAATTAGAGGAGATGATCAAATCAATAGAGACGATGAGTGTTCTGGAGCTCTCTGATCTGGTCAAGGCTTTGGAGGAAAAATTCGGCGTAAGCGCGAATATGCCGATTGTGGCTAGCGCCCCCGCGGGTGCTGCTGCTGGTGCCGCCCCTGCTGCCGAAGAAAAGAGCACATTTAACGTAGTGCTGGCCAGCTGCGGCGCCAATAAGATCGCGGTGATCAAAGAGGTGCGTACTATCACTAATCTGGGTTTAAAAGAAGCCAAGGATTTAGTGGATGCCGCGCCCAAGACAATCAAAGAAGGCGCGACCAAAGAGGAAGCTGCTGAGATCAAAAAGAAGCTGGAAGCAGCCGGCGCAACCATAGAATTAAAGTAATAATAAGTAAGTTTGCATAAGTTTACTTAGATTTAGGTAAGTAAATTTATGATATTTAGAGTAATCTAGAGTAAACTAAAGTAAGTTTAAGTAAACTAACTAAGGCTAAATTGAGCTCCCCGAAACAAAGGCAGTGTTTCTTGGAGCAAAATCCGGAGCGAAATACCTAGACGCTTTCTTTCAAGCGTCTAAGTATACCTCAAAATTATGATAAAGAGAAAAAGTTTTGCCAAGTTAAAAGAGGTTTACGATTTACCTAATTTGTTGGATGTCCAGCTGGTGACCTATCGTGAATTTTTGCAGATAGATGTTCCGGCAAATGAGAGGAAGAACCAGGGGTTACAGGAGGTTTTCAGTGAGATCTTTCCCATAGAAAGCCCTGACCGCCTGATCAAGTTGGAATTCATCAGCTACACTTTGGGCAAGCCCAAATACACGATGGCTGAATCCAAGAACCGCTCTCTAAGTTATGCCGCGCCGCTAAAAGTAAAATTCCGCTTAACTACTCCCCGTGAAACTAAAGAGCAGGATGCCTATTTCGGCGAGATCCCTTTAATGACCGAAACCGGGACATTCATCATTAACGGAGATGAGCGCGTAGTGGTCAGCCAGTTGCAGCGTTCACCGGGGGTTTCCTTTGAAGAGGAGCTGCACCCCACCGGAAAAAAGATTTTTTATGGCAGGGTTATTCCTTACCGCGGGGCCTGGCTGGAGTTTAAATACGACCTTACCGAAACGATCACCGCCTATGTTGACCGCCGCAGGAATTTTCCCGCGACGCAGATCTTAAGGATCCTGGGTTTTTCCGAAGACTCATCCATCTTTGCCGCTTTCGGCAAGGAGTATCCCGAGATCACTAATACCTTGAAAAAAGATTACACTAAAAATAAAGAAGAGGCGTATCTTGATTTCTACCGGAAGATGCGGCCGACCGAACCGGTAACCAAAGAGGCTGCCGAAGGCCTTTTTTACAGGTTATTCTTCGACACGGCCAGATATGACCTGGAAAGAGCTGGCCGTTTTATCCTGAACCGTAAATTAGGCATGGATGTATCCCTGGAAAAAAGGATACTGGATTCCGACACCGTAATCAAGGTAATTGAATACCTGATCAAGTTAAACAGCGGGGCCGGTAAAATAGACGATATTGACCATTTAGGCAACCGCCGCGTGAAAAGCGTCGGAGAGTTGGTGCAGAACCAGGTGCGTATAGGGTTATCGCGCGTGGAGCGTTCAATAAGGGAGAGATTAAGTATCTTAGGCGAGTTTGATAACCTTAACGTGCATTACCTGGTCAACTCCAAACTTTTAAGCAACCAGATCCGCGATTTCTTCGGCCGCAGCCAGTTGTCCCAGTTCATGGACCAGATCAATCCTTTGGCTGAGATGACGCATAAGAGAAGGCTTAGTGCTTTAGGCCCCGGAGGTTTATCGCGCGAGAGAGCGGGTTTTGAAGTAAGGGATATCCATCCTTCGCATTACGGCCGCGTCTGCCCTATTGAAACCCCCGAAGGCCCGAATATCGGGCTGATCGCCTCTTTAAGTTGTTTCGCGCGCATAAACGCCTTAGGCCTGATCGAGACCCCTTACCGCAAGGTAGAGGATGGCCGCCTGACCCGCAAGATTGAGTATCTGACCGCGGATATTGAAGAAGATAAGACTATCGCCCAGGCGGATGTCCCATTAGACAGTGAAGGGCGTTTCATGGATAAGTTTGTTACCTGCCGTTATAAAAATGATTTCCCGAAGGTGCCGGCCAAAGATGTTCAGTATATGGATGTTTCCGCCAAGCAGCTGGTTTCCGTTGCCGCCTCCATGATCCCGTTCCTGGAGCATGATGACGCCAACCGCGCTTTGATGGGCTCAAATATGCAAAGACAGGCTGTGCCGCTTATGATCACCGAGCCGCCTTTAGTCGGCACTGAGATGGAGGCAAAAGTGGCGCAGGATTCCGGCACAGTGGTTATTGCCCGGGACTCCGGTAAAGTAACCAGCGTGGATGCTTCATCAATTACCGTGGGGAAAAATATTTATCACTTAAAGAAATTCCTGCGCACTAATGCCGATACCTCCTTAAATCAGAGGCCATTGGTGGGGTTGGGGGACCGCGTAGAGCAAGGCCAGGCGATCGCAGACGGCATAGCGACAAAAGAAGGGGAGCTGGCTTTAGGCAAGAATGTCCTGGTAGCTTTTATGCCCTGGAGAGGGTATAACTTTGAAGACGCTATCCTAATTAGCGAGAGGCTGATCAGGAACGACACCTTTACCTCTATCCATATAGAAGAGTTTGAAATTGAAGCTGCCGAAACCAGGCTGGGCAATGAAGAGATCACCCGTGATATCCCCAATGTCAGCGAGGAAGCCTTAAGAAACCTTGATGAGACCGGGATCATCCGCATCGGAGCCGAGGTTAGCGCCGGGGATATCCTGGTAGGCAAGATTACTCCCAAAACCGATTCCGAGCCCAGCCCGGAGGAAAGATTGCTGCGCGCGATTTTCGGGGAGAAGGCCGGGGATGTGCGGGATACCTCATTGATCGTGCCTCCGGGAGTAGAGGGGGTGGTCATTGATGTGCATGTCTTCCAGCGCAAGGACCGCGGCAGAAAATCAAAGGAAGAGAAAACCAAAGAATTAGCAAAGATAAGGGAGCTGAAGGCTTATTATAAACAGGAGATAGAGTTTCTGCAGACTGAAAAGACCGCCCGGCTTGCCCAGGCTTTGGGAATAGATAAGAAAAAAGTGGAAAAGTTTGATCTTAGTGAAAATGAGGAAGCTAAGATCCTGGCTGCTTCTTTTGACGAACAGATGCAGGAATTATTGGCCGAAGAAGAGCAGGAGATTGAGAAGGTCCGCCGCGGCGACGAATTACCCGCGGGTATCCTGAAAAGGGTCGTGGTCTATATCGCCACAAAACGCAAGCTCTCCGAAGGTGATAAGCTTGCCGGCAGGCACGGTAACAAGGGCGTAGTTTCCAGGATCATACCGGAAGAAAATATGCCTTATATGCCCGACGGCACCCCGGTAGATGTGGTTTTAAATCCGCTGGGCGTGCCTTCGCGTATGAACGTAGGCCAGATCCTGGAATGCCATTTAGGCTGGGCAGCCAAAGTTTTGGGCTTAAATGTGAGCTGCCCTGTGTTTGACGGAGCCAAAGAAGGTGAGATCAAGGAGCTGCTTAAGAAAGCCGGGCTTCCGGAGGACGGTAAGATCACCCTTTATGACGGTTATACAGGCGAGCCCTTTGACCAGAAGGTCACCGTGGGATACATGTACATTTTGAAACTGATCCATCTGGTTGATGAAAAGATCCACGCCCGTTCTATCGGCCCGTATTCCTTAGTTACGCAACAGCCCTTAGGCGGCAAAGCGCAATTCGGCGGCCAGAGGTTAGGAGAGATGGAGGTTTGGGCGCTTGAGGCATATGGGGCGGCATTCAGTTTGCAGGAGATGCTTACTGTAAAGAGCGACGACGTAGCCGGAAGGACGCGTATTTACGAAGCGATCGTCAAAGGGGAACAGCGCCTGACTCACGGGACCCCGGAGTCATTTAATGTATTAATCAAAGAACTCCAAGGCTTAGGCCTTGATATCAGGACAGAAAAGGCTCACTGAGCCTCCGACAAATAATGGAAGAGATCGTCTCATTTGACAGTATTTCTATAAAGATCGCCAGCCCCCAGGTAATTAAATCCTGGTCTAAGGGCGAGGTGAAAAAAGCGGAAACCATCAACTACCGCACATTAAAACCGGAAAAGGATGGGCTCTTCTGCGAGAAGATATTCGGCCCAGTGCGCGACTGGGAGTGTAACTGCGGGAAATATAAAGGCATAAAGTTCAAGGGGATCACCTGCGACCGCTGCGGGGTCACCGTTGACCGTTCAAGTGTCAGGCGCGAGCGCATGGGTATAATTGAGCTGGCTACTCCGGTTACGCATATCTGGTTTTTTAAGGCCGTGCCCTCACGTATGAGCGCGCTCCTGGATATCGGCTTAAGGGACTTGGAGAGGATTATTTATTACGAGGAGTATGTTGTTGTTGACCCGGGCACCACTGCCTTAAAGAAAAAAGAGCTGCTTACCGATGAACAGTACCAGGAGGCATTGAGTAAATACGGCGCCAGTTTTAAGGCCAAGATCGGCGCCGAGGCGATCAGGGATCTTTTAAAGGAGCTTGACCTGGATGTCGTCTGCCGTAAATTCAGGAAGGATCTGGAAAAATCCAAAGATGTGTTGAATAACCGTAAGGCGATCAAGAACCTGAAGATCGTTGAAGATTTTAAGAAAAGCGGGAACAAGCCGGAATGGATGATATTAGAGTTTCTGCCGGTGATCCCCCCTGACCTGCGGCCGCTGGTGCCTCTGGACGGTGGAAGGTTCGCCACAAGCGACCTCAATGACTTATACCGCCGGGTGATCAACCGTAATAACCGCCTGAAGAAATTGATGGACCTTTCCGCCCCGGAGATCATTATCCGCAATGAAAAACGCATGCTTCAGGAGGCGGTGGACGCTCTCCTGGATAACGGCCGCCATGGCAAGCCGGTAAACGGCGCCAATAACCGTCCGTTAAAATCCCTCTCCGATATGCTTAAGGGAAAACAAGGCAGGTTCCGCCAGAATCTCCTCGGTAAGCGCGTGGATTATTCCGGCAGGTCGGTTATCGTCGTAGGGCCCGAGTTGAAGCTTCACGAATGCGGGCTGCCTAAACAGATGGCCCTGGAGTTATTTGAGCCGTTCATCATTAAAAAATTAAGAGAAAAGGGTTTTGTGCATACGATCAAGGGCGCCCGCAGAATGGTTGAGCGCGGCAAGATTGAAGTCTGGGATATCCTGGATGAAGTAATCAAGGACCATCCGGTACTGCTTAACCGCGCCCCGACCCTGCACCGCCTGGGTATTCAGGCCTTCCAGCCGCTTCTGATCGAAGGAAAATCCATAAAGATCCATCCGCTGGTCTGCACCGCTTTTAACGCCGACTTTGACGGAGACCAGATGGCTGTGCATGTGCCTTTGTCATTGGAATCGCAGTTAGAGGCCAAGGTATTGATGCTGGCCATAAATAATGTGTTTTCTCCCGCCGACGGCAGGCCGGTAATTTCTCCCACTCAAGATATTATCCTGGGTGTTTCTTATCTTAGCAAGGAGAAGGCTGGCGCCTTAGGGGAGGGCAAGAGTTTCTCAAGCTTTGATGAAGTCCTCACAGCTTATGAGGATAAGGCCGTAGAATTGCACGCTAAGATCAAGATCCGCGTTGACGGCATTTATGATTTTGACCAGAAGATGGTTCTCCCCGGAAAACAGCTGATTACCACTACTGTCGGCCGGGTATTATTTAACCAACTCCTGCCTCCTGAATTCGGGTTTGTCAACCGGGAATTAAATAAAAGCAGGGTAAATGATATAGTTGTAAGCGCTTATAAGAGGTTCGGCCACTCCGCGACCATCCAACTGCTTGATGATATCAAGCGTTTAGGTTTTGAAATGGGAACCAAGGGAGGAATCTCTATCGGTATAGATGATATGACCATTCCCCTTGATAAGCCGCAGGTTCTAAGAGAATCCAAAGAAGAGGTGGCCAAGGTTGAAGACCAGTACCGAAAAGGTATTATTACCGACAGCGAGCGCAAATCCAAAGTTATTGATATCTGGACGCACGCCACCGACAGGATATCCGATCTTTTATTCAAGGGAATGGATTCTTTTAACCCTATCTTCATGATGGCTGATTCAGGCGCCCGCGGCTCCCGTTTGCAGGTCAGGCAGCTTGCCGGCATGCGCGGCCTTATGGCCAAGCCCAGCGGCGAAATTATTGAGAACCCGATCACCGCCAATTTCCGCGAGGGGTTGAATGTCCTGGAATATTTTATTTCCACTCACGGCGCGCGTAAAGGTTTGGCAGATACCGCGCTTAAGACCGCTGACGCAGGTTACTTAACCCGCAGGCTGGTTGATGTTGCCCAGGAGGTAATTGCCTGCGAAGATGACTGCGGCACCTTAAACGGGATTACGGTTTCGGCGATCATCGAAGGGGATGAAGAGGTAGTCAGCCTTAAGGACCGGATTATCGGCAGGGTGGCTTTGGACAACGTGGTGGATATTATTACCGACGAGGTCATTGTCCAGCAGGGTTCGGAGATCACCGAGGAAAAGGCCGATCAGATTGAAAAGCTGGGTATTGAAAAGATCCGTATCCGCAGCGTCCTGACCTGTGAATCAGGCAGGGGCGTATGCACCAGGTGTTACGGCCGCAACCTCTCAAGCGGAAGGCTGGTGGAATTGGGGGAAGCAGTGGGAGTTGTGGCTGCCCAGAGTATCGGGGAGCCCGGCACGCAGCTGACCATGAGGACCTTCCATATCGGCGGTACAGCCTCCAGGACCATTGAACAATCCTTTATCAAATCCAAGAACAAGGGCCTGGTCAAATATCATAATCTAAGGGTTACCCTTAAGAATAAAGAGAATGTTGTTTTGAACCGCAACGGCGCTATCAGCGTCAATGACGCTCAAGGCCGCGAACTTGAACGGTATCCTGTGCCGCAGGGTGCCTTTATCAGTATTCCCGACGGCGAAGAGGTGAACAAGGGGATATCCTTTGTGCGCTGGGATCCCTATACGATCCCCGTGCTTACCGAAGTCGGCGGAGGGGTGCGTTTTGAAGACCTGCGTGAAAATATTACCATGCGCGAAGAGATCAATCAGGTGACGAAGTTGGCTGAGCGCGTAGTCGTTGAGCACAAACCGGAATATCATCCGCAGGTAGTTATATTAGATGACAAAAAAGATGTCCTGGGGATCTATCCCATACCTATCGGCGCGCACATTATCGTCAGGGACGGAGAGAAGATCGGAGGAGGCGATCTCCTGGCGAAGATCCCGCGCACAGTGGTTAAAACCCGCGATATTACCGGAGGCCTTCCGCGAGTAGCCGAGCTTTTTGAAGCCAGGCGGCCGAAGGACCCGGCGGTGATTAGTGAAATAGACGGATTCGTGGAGTTTGGCGAGACCAAGAAAAACCAGAGGGTAATTATCGTTAAATCCACTACCGGAATGGCCAGGGAGTATGTTATTCCGCACGGCAAGCATCCTAATGTCTATAAAGGGGATAAGGTTACCGCCGGACAGCAGCTTACCGACGGCCCGGTGGTCCTGCAGGATATTTTGCGCGTCTGCGGGGATAAGGTTTTACAGGAGTATTTAGTCAATGAAGTGCAGGAGGTTTACCGGCTGCAGGGTGTGCGCATCAATGATAAGCATATTGAGTTGATCATCCGCCAGATGCTCAAGAAAGTGAGGATCGAGGATCCGGGGGATACGGAGTTCCTGGCTACCCAGCAGGTGGATAAATGGGTCTTCCAGAAGGAAAATACCCGGGTGATTAAAAAAGGCGGCAAGCCTGCCCAGGCTACACCCTTACTTTTAGGCATCACTAAAGCCTCCCTTACCACGGAGAGTTTTATATCCGCGGCCAGTTTCCAGGAGACCACCCGTGTTCTGACCGAGGCTGCCACCAGCGGCAAGCGCGATGAACTATTCGGGTTGAAGGAAAATGTCATCGTGGGCCACCTGATCCCCGCGGGAACCGGATTCAGGGCGCACCGCGATATTGAAGTAGTCAAAATCGGAGCCATAAAGGGCCTACAAGAAAAAGAAGAAGCTCAAAAAGAAAGCGTAAAGGAATAATTATATGCCGACAATCGCCCAGCTTATCAGGTATGGAAGAGTTTCCAAAAAGAAGAAGAGTAAATCACCGGCCTTAAAGGCCTGCCCGCAGAGAAGAGGTGTCTGCCTTCAGGTGCGCACTATGACGCCTAAGAAACCCAACTCCGCCTTAAGAAAGATCGCCAGGGTCAGGCTTACCACGGGTATAGAGGTCACTGCCTACATTCCCGGAGAAGGGCATAACCTTCAGGAGCATTCTATTGTCCTGGTCAGGGGCGGCAGGGTAAAGGATCTCCCTGGCGTGAGGTATCATATTGTCAGAGGCACATTGGATGCCGCAGGGGTTAACGCTCGTAGAAGATCGCGTTCAAAATACGGGGCAAAGAGGCCAAAGGATAAATAATGAGAAGAAGAAAAGCGCAGGAAAAAAATATTTTAGCGGACCCCAAATTTAACAGCAAGGTGGTGGCAAAATTCATCAACATGGTGATGCTTGAAGGCAAAAAGTCAATTGCCGAGAGGATGGTTTACGGCGCCTTTGATATCGTGCAGAAGAATTTAAATGAGGCGGATATTTTAAAGGTTTTTTATAAAGCCCTGGATAATGCCCGGCCGCGCCTGGAGGTCAAACCCCGCAGGGTGGGTGGTGCCACATACCAGGTGCCGGTTGAAGTGAGGCAGGAGCGCGGCACTTCAATTGCCTTGCGCTGGATCAGGGATTTTTCCCAGAACAGAAAGGGAAAACCTATGGAGGAAAAGCTGGCCGATGAGATCATCGCGGCCTACAAGGGGGAGGGCGCGGCGATTAAGAAACGCGACGACACGCATAAGATGGCCGAGAGCAACAAGGCCTTCGCCCATTTTAGATGGTAATTGAGCTTAAATAAAAGTGAGAAAGATACCGTTAGATAAAATCAGGAATATAGGGATAATCGCGCACATAGATGCCGGCAAGACCACGACCAGCGAGCGTGTCTTGTTCTATACGGGCAAGAATTACAAGCTGGGTGAGGTGCATGACGGCACCGCGACCATGGACTGGATGGTCCAGGAGCAGGAGAGGGGTATTACCATTACCGCTGCCGCCACCACCTGTGTATGGAAGGATATCACCATCAACCTTATTGATACTCCGGGCCATGTGGATTTTACCATTGAAGTAGAAAGGTCATTAAAGGTCTTAGACGGGGCAGTGGTTGTTTTTTGCGGGGTCGGCGGAGTTGAGCCGCAATCTGAAACCGTGTGGCGCCAGGCTGACCGCTATAATGTCCCGCGTATCGCATTTGTGAATAAGATGGACCGCACCGGCTCAAATTTCTTTGAAGTAATTGACCAGATGCATAAGAGATTGGGGGCAAATGTCGCGGCGATCCAGCTGCCTTTCGGCAAGGAGGCGGGTTTTGCGGGCCTGGTGGACCTGGTTGAAAAAAAACTTATTTTCTACAAAGATGATTTAGGAAAAGAATTTGAAATAAAAGATGTGCCTGAGGATATGTTGCCGGATTTTGAAAAATACCGCCTGATCCTGGTGGAGAAACTCGCCGAGGCGGATGATGCGATCATGGAGGTTTACCTGCAGGGCAAGTCCGTAACCAACCAGCAGCTAAAGGAAACCATACGTAAAACAGTGATCGCCAATAAATTTGTGCCGGTGCTTTGCGGCTCGGCTTTTAAGAATAAAGGGGTCCAGCTGGTGTTAGACGCCGTAAAGGATTATCTTCCTTCTCCCATAGATGTGCCTCCGGTAAAAGGCACCAATCCGGAGACAGGGGAATTTGAAGAGGTCATTGCCGATGATAAAGCCCCTTTTACAGCTTTATGTTTTAAGGTGGCTACTGACCCTTTCGTCGGTAAAATATATTTTATAAGGATGTATTCGGGCACCCTTACTTCAGGAACCTATATTTATAATGCTACTATAAGAGAGAGGGAGCGCGTAACCAAGATCGTAAAAATGCACGCTAACCGCCAGGAGATAGTGGAGAGCGTTTCTACGGGAGATATTGCCGCAGCTGTGGGCTTGAAGGACACCAAGACCGGCGATACCCTGTGCACGGAAAAAAATCCCATCCTTATTGAAGCCATGCGATTTCCGGAGCCGGTCATCCAGCAGGCGATTGAACCCAAGTCAAAGGATGCCCAGGAAAAGCTGGGCCTGGCTATGCATAAGCTGGAAGATGAGGACCCGTCATTTCGGGTTACTTATAACCAGGAGACCGGGCAGACCCTTATTGCCGGCATGGGACAGCTGCACCTTGAAATCATTATTGACAGGATCTTGCGCGAGTTCAATGTGGAGGCCCAGGTCGGCGCCCCGCAGGTTGCTTATAGAGAAACAATTAAGAAAAGCGTCTCCAGTGTGGGCAAGTTCATCTCGCAGTCCGGAGGCCGCGGGCAGTATGGGCATTGTGTCATTGAGATGGGCCCGCAGGAGACCCCGGGGGCGGGCATTACCTTTGATGATAAGATCAAAAGCGGCGCCATCCCGCGCGAGTTTATCCCGGCGGTAAAGCAGGGTATAATCGGGGCGGCTAAGAACGGTGTATTGGCGGGTTACCCGGTTACCGACGTAGCGGTAGTTTTAGTGGACGGCTCATTCCATGAGGTTGATTCCTCGGAGCTGGCATTTAAAATGGCCGGTTCCATCGCCTTCCAGGAGGGCATGAAAAAAGCGCATCCGGTTTTATTGGAGCCGATCATGGATATTGAGGTGATCGTGCCCGAGGAATTCATGGGCCAGATAATCGGCGACTTAAGCAGCCGGCGCGCCAAGATCATTGCCCTGGGCCAGAGATTGAACCTGCGCACTATCCGGGCCAATGTCCCGCTCTCGGAGGTTTTTAATTACGCGACTATAACAAGGTCCTTGACACAAGGCCGTGCATCATATACAATGGAACCTTCGTTTTACAGCGAAGTTCCGGCACATGTAGCGGAAAAGATCGTTTCAGGGGCGCAAACTGCAGGCGCCAGAAAGACTTTTTAAAAGGAGGGTTAGAAATGGCTAAAGAAAAATTTGTAAGGAGTAAGCCGCACGTAAATATCGGGACCATCGGTCATATTGACCACGGTAAAACCACCTTGACCGCGGCCATCACCCATATATTGGCAAAATTGGGAAAGGCTACTGAAAGGCAGTATGCCGATATCGCCAAGGGCGGCACGGTAAGGGATGAGACAAAGGTCGTTACCATATCCGTGGCTCACGTAGAATATGAAACCGATGCCCGGCATTACGCCCATATTGACTGCCCGGGACACGCAGATTATATTAAGAATATGATTACCGGCGCAGCCCAGATGGACGGGGCGATCCTGGTCGTCTCGGCAGCTGACGGCCCTATGCCTCAGACCAGGGAGCATATCCTGCTTGCCCGTCAGGTTAACGTGCCTTCAATGGTCGTATTCATGAACAAGGTTGACCTGGTAAATGATAAAGAGCTCCTTGACCTGGTTGAAATGGAGATAAGGGACCTTTTGACCAAGTATGGATATCCGGGAGACAAGACCCCGATCATCCGCGGTTCTTCCAATAAGGCCCTGGTAGCCGCCGACGCAAACAGCGAAGACGCCAAGCCGATCCTGGAATTAATGAAAGCGGTGGATGAGTTCATTCCGCTGCCTACCCGCGAATTAGACAAACCTTTCCTAATGGCTGTTGAAGATGTCTTCAGCATTGAAGGAAGAGGCACTGTCGGCACCGGAAGGATAGAGCGCGGCAAGGTCAAAGTCGGCGAAGAAGTAGAGATCATCGGCTTGAGGCCGGAGATAAAGAAATCAGTCGTTACCGGAATAGAAATGTTTCGCAAGCTCCTGGACGAAGGACAGGCCGGCGATAATGTGGGTCTGCTCTTAAGAGGGGTGGAAAAGAATGATATTGAGCGCGGTATGGTCATCGCTGCTCCTAAATCCATTACCCCACATACCAAGTTTAAGGCCCAGGTTTATATCCTGACCAAAGAGGAAGGCGGAAGGCATACGCCTTTCTTCAAAGGCTACCGGCCGCAGTTCTATTTCCGCACCACTGATGTTACCGGCTCGGCTAATCTTCCGGCCGGAGTTGAGATGGTTATGCCCGGAGACAATGTTAATCTGGAGGTAGAATTGATTACCCCCATTGCCATGGAGAAAGAATCGCGTTTTGCCATCCGCGAAGGCGGCCATACGGTAGGCGCGGGTGTAGTTACCGAGGTGATTGCTTAAAATCAATGAACACGCAAAAGATCCGCATAAAATTAAAAGCCTATGACCACCGGCTTCTGGATCAGGCGGTGATCGAGATCGTTGATACGGTAAAGCGTACTGGCGCCAAAATATCGGGGCCAGTACCCCTTCCCACAAAAAGGGAGATCTACACCGTATTGCGTTCCCCGCATGTTGACAAGAAATCGCGCGAGCAATTTGACCTATCCACGCATAAACGCCTTATTGACATCTTTGAGCCCACAGCCAAGACCATCGATTCATTAAGGAAATTGAACCTCCCCGCAGGAGTGGATGTCGAAATTAAGTAGGGAGTTTATCCCCGAAGTTTCGGGGATTAATTCACGCATTGACTTACTCGCACTGTCGTGTTCGTAAGTCAAGCGTTCATTAAAAATGATAGGATTGATCGGCAAAAAAATCGGAATGACGCAGGTGTATACGGCTGATGGCTCGCAGGTAGGGGTCACTGCCATTGAGGCCGGCCCTTGCCCGGTGCTGGCGGTAAAGGATAAGAATATCCAGCTGGGTTTTGAAGCTGTGCCCGAGAAGAAGGTAAAGAAACCCCAGGCGGGATTTTTCAAGAAGTTAAATATCCCGGCGCTTAAGTTGATCAGGGAGGTTTCCAAAGAAGCCGATGTTGAATATAAAGCCGGGGACCAGCTTAAAGTTGACCTTTTTAGCGAAGGGGATTTTGTGGATGTAAGCGGCATTTCTATCGGCAAGGGGTTTCAGGGAGGAATGAAACGCTGGCATTGGAATGGCGGGCCGATGACACATGGCTCAACCTCCCGTCGCAGGGTCGGCTCCATAGGTTCAAGCACGACCCCCGGAAGGGTCTTTAAGGGGCACCATATGCCGGGGCATATGGGCGCAGAAAAAGTAACGGTGCAGAACCTGAAGGTTATCCGGGTAGATTTGGAAAATAATGTTTTATTGGTGGAGGGGGCGGTGCCCGGATATAAGAACGGTTATTTAATGGTGGCTAAAGCAAAGAAAAAGAAGAGATCAGCCGCGCCAGGCTCGGCCTCAGGCGCGAAGAAGGCGGCTAAGAAATAATGTTTACTTTACCTGTATATAACAGTGAAGGCAAGGAGATAGATACGTTAAAGCTTAATTCATCCGTTTTTGACGGCACTATGAATATGGATTGCCTTTATCAGGCGATCGGGTCTTACCGGGCTAACCAGAGAAAAGGATTGGCTGCGACTAAAACCCGCGGTGAGGTTTCCGGCGGCGGCAAGAAGCCGTGGAAACAGAAGGGCACAGGACGCGCCCGCGTAGGCTCCACCCGTTCTCCGCTATGGAGGCACGGAGGGGTTGTCTTTGGCCCGCATCCGCGCGATTTTTCCTATGAGATTCCCCAGAAGATCAAGGCGCTGGCTTTGAAAACCGGCTTGAACGCCAAACTCAAAGAGAATAATTTTGTGATAGTTGATGAGTTCAAGGTGGAGGAGCCCAAGACTAAGCTGGCGTTAAAAATATTGTCCAGCCTTAAATTATCCTGCGCCGGAGCAAAGAAGGAAGAGAAGGTTTTATTCTTAACCGATAAACTGGACGCTAAATTAAAAACCGCCTTAAAAAATATCAGTTTCCTTACCGTTGACCTGGCGAAAGACTGCCATGCCTATGAAGTGATGAATAACCATAAGCTGCTTATTACCAGGTCTGGCCTGGCGGATTTAACCGAGAGGCTGAAGTAATGGGCACGCAGATCATAATCAAGGCGCTTTTGCAGACGGAGAAATCCAGCGCTTACGGGGGCAAAGGTAAGTACCTTTTCCTGGTAGCAAATTCCGCCAATAAAATCCAGATTAAAAAAGCGGTGGAGCAGGCTTATAAGGTGAAGGTAAAGTGCGTCAATACCTTTGTTTCTATAGGTAAGCTTAAAAGGGTCAGGCATCAATTAGGCAGGACGACCGACACCAAGAAAGCCGTGGTTACTTTAGTTTCAGGGCAGAAGATAGAGATTAAGTAAGAGAGCTAGATCCCGCCTGCGGCGGGATTTCGCTAAACAAGAGCATAAGGTGCTCAAATTCGCACAATAACTTACTCACACTATCGTGTTCGTAAGTTATGTGCTCATTAAAATGGGATTAATAAAATTTAAACCGACTACACCTTCAAGAAGGCATATGAGCGGCCCGGATTTTGCCGAGATCACCAGGGATAAGCCGGAGCGCTCATTGCTGCGTCCGCTAAAGAAAACCGGCGGAAGGAATACCTATGGCCGGATAACCACCAGGCACATAGGAGGCGGGCATAAACGGATGCTGCGTCTCATAGATTTTAAGCGCGATATCTATGACCAGCCGGCAACGGTCATCTCCATTGAATATGACCCCAACCGTTCTGCCAGGATCGCTTTGCTTGAGTATCCGGATAAACAGAAACGCTATATCATCGCTCCGGTAGGCCTTAATGTGGGGGGGACGGTTGTTTCCAGCAATCAGAAGGACATTGATATAAACGCGGGCAATTGCCTGCCCCTGCGCAATATCCCTTCGGGGACCCTGATCCACAATATTGAATTATTCAAGGGTAAAGGCGCTCAGATCGTCCGCGGGGCCGGGACCAGCGCCCAGATCATGGCAAAAGAGGGGGAGTTCGCTCATGTCAGGCTGCCTTCCGGAGAGGTGAGGTTAGTAAGTTTGGATTGTCACGCTACCGTCGGACAGATAGGCAATATTGACCATGAAGCGATTATTTTAGGCAAGGCGGGAAAGAGCCGCTGGCTGGGAATCAAGCCTTCTGTAAGGGGCGTAGCAATGAATCCTTTTGACCATCCTCACGGCGGTGGTGAGGGTAAATCCGGCCAGGGCAATCCGCACCCGGTCACTCCCTGGGGCAAGCCTACCAAGGGATACCGGACCAGGAACCGCACTAAATATTCCAACAAATTTATCGTTAAGAGAAGGAAGCCATAATTATGCCGCGCTCATTAAAAAAAGGTCCATATGTTGAAGAAAGTTTATTAAAAAAGGTTGCCAAGCAGACCAAAGCCGGATTGCGCCAGGCGATCAAAACCTGGAGCCGTCGCTCTACGGTTATCCCGGATTTCGTAGGGTTGACTTTCGCGGTCTATGACGGAAGGCGCCATATTCCCGTTTTTATCACCGAGAACATGGTCGGGCATAAACTGGGAGAGTTCGCTCCTTCCCGGATATTCAGGAAGCACGGCGGGATCAAGGCTAAGAAGGCGCTGGAGAAGACGTAATGATAGCAAAAGCGGAAGGAAAATTCTTAAGGTTATCTCCCAGTAAAGTGCGCCTGGTCATGGATTTGATCCGCTCAAAGCCAGTCCTCCAGGCAGAGGCGATCCTGCGCACTGTGGATAAAAGGCCCAAGGAATATTTAATAAAGATATTGAGAGGCGCGATCGCCAATGCTAAAGTCAAGGGTTTTGCGGCGGACAAATTATACGTTTCAAAGATCCTGGCCAATCCCGGGCCGGTCTGGAAAAGATTTAAGGCCGCTGCTTTCGGCAGGGCCGCCTCAATACGCAGGCGCACCGTGCATATAAAAGTTGAATTGGATCTAAAAGAGGGGAGAGAGTAATTCATGGGTCATAAGGTAAGCCCTTTATTATTAAGGCTCGGTTTCATAAGGCAGTGGAATTCGCGCTGGTTCGCCAGGGGCAGGGATTTTTCCCGGTTTATCCAGCAGGATTATAAGATCAGGAAATTTATCAAGAGCAAGTTCAAGCAGGCGGCGATCTCCAAGATCGTCATTGAAAGGCTGGCCCAGAAGGTCAGGATCCGCATATTTTCCGCCCGGCCCGGGATCATTATCGGCCGGCACGGTTCGGATATTGAGCGCCTGCGTTCAGACTTAAACAGCTTAGTAAAGAGCGAGCTTTCTATAGATATCCAGGAGGTAAACAATCCCGCCTGGGACGCCCAGCTGGTCGCTGAGAATATCGCTTTGCAGCAGGAGAAAAGGATAGCCTTCCGCCGCGCGGTAAAAAGGGCAATGGAGCAATCAATAGCCTCCGGGGTCAAAGGGATACGGGTGTGCTGTTCAGGGAGGCTTAACGGCGCGGAGATGAGCCGCAAGGAAACCTATAAGATCGGCAAGGTCCCTTTACAGACCTTGCGCGCGGATATTGATTATGGTTTTGCCGAGGCGCTTACAACCTACGGTTTGATCGGGGTTAAAGTCTGGATTTATAAAGGGGATATCCTGGGGAAACAATTTGTCCAGGAGGAGTCAACTCCCTCCGGCCGCCAGCAGCAGCCGAGGGAAACACTTAAGGCTTCAAGATAATGTCCTGTGAGGTGCTTGTCCTGTCTCGTAAACTCGACAGGACTTCGCTGGATAAAAGATTAAAGGAGCTTGTATGGTTTTGATGCCCAAGAGGGTTAAATATCGTAAACTGCAGAAAAGCCAGCGTCGGGGTCTAGCGACAAGCGGGGTAACCCTGGCTTTCGGGGAATTTGGTTTAAAATCTTTAGAGAACGGCTGGATTAAGAATACCCAGATAGAATCGGTGCGCGTTATCCTGGCCCGCCAGCTGCACAAGGGCGGAAAATTGTGGATCAGGATTTTTCCGGATAAGTCCATTACCAAGAAACCGGCTGAAGTGCGCATGGGCAAAGGCAAGGGGGATCTTGACCACTGGGTTAGTGTGGTAAAGAGAGGCCGCATACTTTTTGAATTAGGGGGTGTGCCCCAGGAGTACGCCAAGGCCTGTTTTCGCCTCGCAGCTTATAAACTGCCGCTTCGCACAAAATTCGTCATCAGGACGCATAAATAAGATGAACCCCGTAACTTCTCCTTCATATATCAAGGGAGAGACGGGGCTTGAACAATAAATAAGGAGTAAGTTACGGGGTGAAAGCGCAGGAATTAAGGAATTTATCTCAGGAGGAGTTGCTGCAGAAGGAAAAATCCCTGCTTGAGGAGCTCTCCGCCATGAATATGCAGCGTTTTAGCGGAAGGGTAGAGAAACCGCATAAGTTTGGCCTGATCAGGAAGGATATCGCGCGCATCAGGACGATCCTCAATAACAGGAAAGATAAACCCCGTTAGAGATAGGAAACGCTTCAGAGAGCATAATGAAGGGAAAGTGACTACGACTAAGAACAGGGGAATTTTCGACTTAATATATTACGAAGGCTGCATAGATAAAGAAGACGCATTTACCAGAGAAAGATATTTAAAGACAGGGATGGGTAAACGTTACTTGCATAATCGCCTGAAGCGTTTCCTATCTCTAACGGGGTAAATAAAATGGGCAAGCAAAAGAAATTTATCGGCGTTGTGACTAGCGACAAGATGCAAAAGACCGTGGTGGTAAAGACCATGCATTTAACCCGCCATGCGAAATATTCCAAGACGGTCAAGCGCTATAATAAATTTAAGGCGCATGATGAGAAGGGTATCGCCAAGCTCGGAGATACGGTAAGCATCGTGGAAACCAGGCCTTTATCAAAAGACAAGCGTTTTATGGTCAAGCAGGTCATTAAGAAGGCCGCGACTACGCGTATGCCTGCTCCGGAGGAGATCCTTTAAATGCTCCAGTTACGCAGTATTTTAGATGTCGCGGATAATACCGGCGCGCGCAAGGCCTCTTTGATCGGTGTCTTGAAAAGGATGGGTACCTTAAATGCCGAGATCGGCGATGTCGTAAATGTCAATATCAAGGAATCCTCGCCGGAGGCAACGGTAAAAAAAGGGGAGAAGTCCAGGGCGGTGATCGTGCGCACGAGGCACGCGATAAGAAGGCCGGACGGCTCCATATTGCGTTTTGACCGTAATGCCGTGGTGCTTATTGACAACCAGGATAATCCCAGGGGCACCCGTGTTTTTGGGCCGGTCGCCCGCGAGTTGAGAGACAAAAAGTTCAATAAAATAATTTCTTTGGCTCCCGAGGTAATTTAATGCAAAAGATCAAGAAGAACGACATAGTGCAGATCATTAAAGGTAAGGACAAGGGCAAAAAGGGCAAAGTGCTCAATGTCATTGAGAACGGCGAGCGCGTGCTGGTGGAAGGCTTAAACCTGGCCAAGAAGCACAAACGCCAGAGCAGCCAGGATCAAAAGGGCGGGATAATATCCATTGAGATGCCGCTTGCCATATCCAACCTTATGGTTTTTTGCAAGAGCTGTTCCAAGCCTTCCAGGGTGGGTTTTAATATTTCAAAGGATAAGACAAAAGTCAGATTTTGTAAGAGCTGTAAAGAGGCGCTATAAAATGATCCCGAGAATGTTGGAAAAATACCGTAATGAGATCGTTCCGAAATTAATGCAGGATTTTAAACTCAAAAATAAAATGGCCGCCCCCGGCGTGAGCAAGATCGTCGTGAATATGGGGGTAGGGGAAGGGGCCGCGGATATCAAGCTCCTGGAAAAGGCCCTGGAGGAGCTGGCCGCTATCACCGGCCAGAAACCGGTTATCCGCCGTTCAAAGAAGGCCATAGCCAATTTTAAGATCAGGGCTAACCAGCCTATCGGCGCCAAGGTGACCCTGAGGAAGGTAATGATGTATGAGTTCATGGACCGGCTGCTTAATATCGCCTTGCCGCGTATCCGTGATTTCAGGGGAGTCAGCCGCGATTCATTTGACCGGGCCGGCAATTATACTTTAGGATTAAGCGAACAGATTATCTTTCCGGAAATAGAATACGACAGGATCACCCGCACTCAAGGCATGGATATTACTTTTGTAATCAAGAATGCCAAGAACATAGAACAGGCAAGGGCCTTATTGAAATATTTCGGCATGCCTTTCAAGGAGAAGGAATAAGCCAAGATGGCAAAGAATTCGCAAATCGCCCGGTGGAAGAGGCCGGCAAAATTCTCAACCCGCAAGTATAACCGTTGTTCAATCTGCGGCAGAAGCGGGGGCTATTTAAGAAGATTCCAGCTTTGCCGTATATGTTTCAGGGAGCTTGCCTGGCAGGGTCTTATACCCGGCGTCAAGAAAGCCAGTTGGTAAAATTACACCCGGCGCTTATCAGCGCCCGACGCAGATAGGAATTGCGTCGGCGTGCGCTAAGTAGCGCAAAATTGCGCCGGTGTGCCCCTTGTGGGCTAGGAGAATTAAATGTCCAGAACTGATTTAATCGCGGATGTTTTTACGATAATACGCAACGCCATAATGGTAAAAAAGGATGCCGTTGACCTGCCGGCCTCCAATAGCATAAAGTCCATAATGGCGATCCTGAAGAAGAATGAATATATTGATAATTTTAAATTGATTGAAGATAAAAAGCAGGGATTGGTCAGGGTTTATTTAAAATACACAGCCGGCAAGCCCGCGATCCGTAACATCAAGCGTGTTTCAAGGCCGGGTTTAAGGGTATACTCCAAAGGCAAGAAGCTGCCGGTAGTTTTACGCGGCAGAGGGATAGCGATCGTTTCTACCTCCAAGGGTATGCTTAGCGATAAAGATGCCAGGGAGCTGGGTCTCGGCGGAGAGATCATCGGTTATATCTGGTAAAAACAGCTGAGAATTTAATAGAGGGTTAATCAATGTCCAGGATAGGCAATAAGCCGGTAGTTGTTCCGAAAGATGTGAAGATCGATATAAAGGACGGGGAGGTTTTTGTTGAGGGCCCCAAGGGGAAGCTTTCCCGCAAGCTATCGGACCGGATAAGTGTTGAGATTAAAGATGGAGTGCTGTTTGTAAAGAGGGTTAGCGATACCAAGCTGGATAAATCCATGCATGGTTTGTACCGCGCGCTTATCGTAAACATGATCAAGGGGGTGACCGATGGTTACACCAAAGAGCTTGAGATCATCGGCGTAGGGTTTAAAGCCGCGGTGTCCGGGAACAATCTGAATCTGGCTTTAGGATTTTCTCATCCGGTAAATGTGGCAATTCCGGCGGGGATCAAGATCGAGGCCCCCAAGCCCACGCAGCTGGTTATAAAAGGCATTGATAAAGAGTTGATCGGTAAGATCTCTACCGAGATCCGGGCTATATATCCTCCCGAACCTTATAAGGGCAAGGGGATCCGTTTCGTCGGAGAGCATGTCAAGAAGAAGATAGGAAAGGCGCAGGCAACCGGTAAATAAGATGAGAAAAAAAGAGGAGTTAAGGTTGAAGAGGCATAAGAGAATAAGGATGAAGATGTCCGGCAGTCCCGAGAAGCCGCGGCTGGTCGTGCACCGGTCATTAAAGAATCTTGAAGCCCAGGTATTGGATGATACCCAGGGCAAGGTCTTGTTCTCCCTCTCTACTAAAGATAAGGGCTTGAAAGAGAAATTTCCCAGCGCGGGGAATTTGAAATCATCCGGGCTTTTTGGAGAGGTCTTCGCGCAAAAGGCCAAAGATAAAGGGATCAGCAAGGTTATCTTTGACCGGGCAGGGTATCTTTATCACGGCAGGATCAAGTCTTTTGCCGATGCATTAAGAAAAGGCGGAATGGAGTTTTAAAATATGCGTGAATTGAGTATTGGGCAGCAATCGGATTTGATTGAAAAGGTTATCAGTATAAACCGCGTTACCAAGGTAACCAAGGGCGGGAAAAAACTGCATTTCAGCGCCCTGGTGGTCGTGGGGGATACTAAAGGAAGGGTGGGTTTTGCTTTGGATAAAGCCAATGAGGTTGCCGATGCCATCCGTAAATCCCTGACCAAGGCCAAGAAAAGCCTTTTTAAGGTTCCCTTGGAGGGATCAAGTATCCCTCATGAGATAATCGGAAAATTCGGGGCGGCGAGTGTCTTGCTGAAGCCGGCTTCAGAAGGTACGGGTGTAATTGCCGCAGGCCCCGTGCGGGCGATCTGCGAGGCTGCCGGGATAAAGGATATACTTACCAAATGTTTGAAATCAAATAATCCGATCAATGTCATCAAGGCTACTATGCAGGGGCTAAGGAATCTTAAAACGTAAAAATGAAAGAGAAAAAACACGTAGTAAAAAATAAAGTCTCCGCCGCATCCGCCGCAGGCGGATCCGGCGGGAAAAAACCGGCAGTCAAGAAAGTAGCATTTAAAAAACCACTGCCTAGCCTCGTTTCTTTACATAAACTGAAAGCCCCGTTTGGCGCTCATAAGAAGAAAAAACTTTTAGGTCGGGGCCCTAGTTCCGGCCATGGTAAGACCTCAACGCGCGGGAGCAAAGGCCAGACCTCTCGCGCCGGAAGGCATTTTTATCTGGGTTTTGAGGGAGGGCAGTCCCCGCTTATCCGCAAGATGCCCAAGCGCGGATTTGTCAGCAATTTCAGGAAAAGCTACCAGATCGTCAACCTGGATGAACTGAACAGGATAAAAGAAACTACGATCACCCCGCAGCTTTTAAGGGAAAAAGGTTTGATCCGTGACGAGTCCGCGCTTATCAAGATACTGGGAAACGGCAGCATCAAGAACCCGGTGACCGTGCAGGCGCATGCTTTTTCAAAACGCGCCTCAAGCCAGATATCGAATGCCGGCGGTAAAGCGGAAGTTATTCGTATATGACCTTATCCCGACTCGTAAAAAGTGCCGGATTTCTTTTTAATGATGCGGCACACTCGTCGGGATTAATTCACGCATTGACTTACTCGCACTGTCGTGTTCGTAAGTCAAGCGTTCATTAAATGTTTAGCGCACTGGTTAACGCGTTTAAGATCCCGGACCTAAAGAGACGGTTGATCATCACCGGCGCGCTTATCGCGGTTTACCGGGTAGGTTGTTATATCCCCACCCCGGGTATAGACGGAGCGGCTCTGGCGGATTTTTTCAGCCGCATCGCCAAGACCCAGGGCGGCGCACTCTTTGGCATAATCAATATGTTCTCCGGAGGCGCTATGGAGCGCCTGACTATATTTGCCCTGGGGATAATGCCGTATATCTCCTCCTCCATTATTATGCAGCTGTTGACCGCGGTAATCCCGGCGTTAGAGAAGATGGCCAAGGAGGGCAAGGCCGGATACGAGAAGATAAACCAGTTTACCCGCTACGGGACAGTCCTGCTTTCGGTCATCCAGTCTTATTTTATCGCTCTCTGGCTTGAGAATCCCGCGCGTTTCGAAGGCCTGCAGATCGTCATGCATCCCGGATGGGGTTTCCGCATTTTAACCGTTCTGACCCTTTCAACCGGCACGATCTTTATTATGTGGCTGGGAGAACAGATTCAGGAGCGGGGTATCGGCAACGGGATATCGCTGGTAATTACCGCCGGTATTATCTCAAGGATCCCCACGGCGCTGAATCAGCTTTTTGTCTTAATTTCACCTTTCGCGGCCAGCCGTAGGCAGATCCAGCCGATTACTTTACTGGTTATGGCCGTCTTACTCGCTGGGGTGGTCTTCGCGGTTATCATGATTACCCAGGGGGTAAGAAAGATTCCCGTGCAATACGCCCGGCGCATCGTAGGCCGCAAGATCTACGGTGGGCAGAGCACTTATATACCGCTCAAGGTAGATACATCCGGAGTTATCGCGATCATCTTCGCGCAGTCGATCATACTTTTTCCGGCGACCTTGGCTTCTTTTATCCCGAATCCGGGTTTTCAGCGCCTGGCCCAGGGATTGATCCGCGGGCATCTGCTTTATACTAGTATTTACGCTCTTTTGATAATCTTCTTTTGTTATTTTTACACGGCAATAGTTTTTAACCCCAATGACCTTTCCGAGAACATGAAGAAGTACGGCGGGTTTATCCCGGGGATAAGGCCGGGCAGGCCCACCGCGGAATTCCTTGATTTCGTTATGACCAGGATAACCCTGGCCGGAGCCAGCTTCATCGCGGTAATCGCAATCTTTCCGGATTTCATAATGGCCTGGCTCAAGGTGCCGTACCTGGTGGCTTCATTTTTCGGAGGCACAGGGGTCTTGATCATTGTCGGTGTGATGCTGGATACCTTAAAGCAGGTTGAGTCGCATCTTTTAACGCACCATTACGAAGGCTTCATCAAGAGCGGCCACATCAGAGGGAGAAGATAATGTATCTGGTGCTTTTAGGCCCTCCCGGAGCAGGCAAAGGCACGCAGGCAAAAAGGCTTGCCGAGAGATTATCCCTGGCGCATATTTCTACCGGTGATATTTTGAGGCAGAACGTTAAAGAGGGCACGGAGCTGGGTAAACAGGCCAAGGGCATCATGGATAAAGGCCTGCTTGTTCCGGATGAGCTGGTCGCACAGATGCTTGACCGGCGTTTTAATCAGCCGGATATAAAAAAAGGTTTTATATTAGACGGGTATCCCAGGAATCTTTCCCAGGCCAAGACCCTGGATGAGATATTAAAGCGAAAGAATATCGCGGTAGACCTGGTGGTTTATCTTAACACAAGCGATCCTGTGGTCGTTAAACGGCTCACCGGAAGGCTGGTCTGCTCTAAGTGCGGGGCTAATTTTCATACGGTTAACATGCCTCCCAGGACAAAAGGGGTATGCGATAATTGCCAGGGGGCTTTGTACCAGCGCTCCGATGATAACGAGGAAACGGTGCTTAAGCGCCTCCAGGTTTATAAGAATGAAGTTGCTTCTTTGATAGAGTATTACAAACAAGCCAAAAAGCTGCGCAGTTTGAACGCGGATCTGGATGCGCAGGTGGTTTTAGAACAGATCATCGGATTAACCGCGTAAAAGGCCGTGCTCAAATGATCCCTTTGAAGTCGCAAAAAGAGCTGCAGATGTTAAGGCGCTCCGGAAGGATCCTTAGCCTGGTTATGCGCAAGGTTGCGGGGATCATTAAGCCGGGAATCACAACCCTTGATATTGACCGAATAAGCGAAGAGTTGATCATTAAAGAAAAGGCTGTTCCCGCTTTTAAGGGCTATAAAGGTTTTCCGGCAGCTGCCTGTGTTTCGGTAAATGAAGAGATCGTTCACGGTATTCCCGGTCCGAGGGTGCTTTTGGAAGGGGATATCGTAAGTATAGACCTGGGTGTAAATTACCGGGGTTATTTCTCGGACGCGGCAGTTACGTTACCAGTCGGCCGGATCGAAGGATCCAGGAAAAAGCTGATTGAAACGGCTAAAGAGGCCCTTGATATAGGGGTTAGCCTCGCATGGCCGGGGAATAATTTAAGCGATATCTCCTGGGGTATCCAGGATTTCGTGGAGGGCCGCGGATTTTCGGTGGTCAGGCAATTTGTCGGGCATGGAATAGGGAAGGCTTTACATGAAGAACCCGAGGTGCCTAATTTCGGAAAAGCCCATTCAGGCCCGCAGTTAAAAAGCGGGATGGTTTTGGCGATCGAGCCGATGATCAACCTGGGCAGCTGGGAGTGCCGGATAACCGATAACGGCTGGACAGCGGTTACCTCCGACGGCTCATGTTCGGCTCATTTTGAGCATACGGTAGCCATAACCGATAAAGGCCCGGAGATATTGACAAGATAAGGGTGCTTTAGATCCTGACTCGTATAATACACTCGTCAGGATTTCGGTGAATAAAGACTTAAAGGTGCTCATGCCTAAAGAAGATTTAATTGAAACTGAAGGAAAGATCATTGAGGCGCTGCCTAACGCCATGTTCAAGGTGGAGCTGGAAAACGGCCATGTGGTCCTGGCGCATGTTTCAGGCAAGATGCGCATGAATTTTATCAGGATCCTTCCGGGTGACAAAGTAAAATTAGAACTTTCTCCTTATGATCTAAGCCGGGGGAGAATTACATTCAGGGTGAAATAATGAAAGTTAAAGCATCGGTCCGCAAGATCTGCGATAAGTGCAAGATAATAAAAAGAAGAGGAGTGGTGCGGGTGATCTGCGCTACCGCTAAACACAAACAGAGACAAGGTTAAATATTCTAAGGAGTTGCTATGCCAAGAATTATCGGTGTTGATATACCCAAGGAAAAAAGAATTGAAATTGCCCTCACTTATTTATACGGTATAGGCAGGGCCCTTTCCAATGTCGTGCTTAAAGAGGCAGGTATCAATCCGGATAAGCGGGCAAAGGATCTGACCGATGAGGAGGTTGCCCGGATCACCAATATCCTCCAAAAAGGGAATATGAAGGTGGAGGGCGACCTGCGACGAGATATTTCGCAGAACATCAAGCGGCTTATGGATATCGGTTCCTGGAGAGGGATGCGCCATAAAAAAGGGCTTCCGGTCAGGGGTCAGCGCACCCGCACCAACGCGCGCACCAGGAAAGGAAAAAAGAGGCAGAATCTGGCGGTTGTCAAAAAGGTTGAAACCGCCCCAAAAGTCGCAAAACCGGCGGCAAAGTAGAAGAGCCGCATAATAAGGAGTAAATAGAATATGGCAACAAAAGAAAAGGCAAAAAAGAAAAAGATCGCTAAAGGCGTAACCAGCGGGATCGCCCATATTCAGGCAAGTTTTAATAATACGATCATTACCATAGCCGATAAGCAGGGCAATGTGCTGGCTTGGAGCGCTCCCGGTATCGTCGGTTACTCCGGCTCCAAGAAATCTACCCCTTTTGCCGCCCAGATAGCGGCAACCGATGCCGCCAGGAAGGCCAAAGAGGTCGGCCTGAAGGAGGTAGAGGTTTACGTTAAGGGCCCGGGTTTTGGCAGGGAGTCGGCGATCCGCGCTCTTCAGGCAGCCGGGCTGGTCATAACTCTGATCAAGGATGTGACTCCTATTCCTCATAATGGTTGCCGTCCTAAGAAGAAAAGGAGAGTCTAATTTATGGGCCGCTATATTGACGCAGTTTGCAGGTTATGCCGCAGGCAGGGTGAAAAATTATTCCTGAAGGGGACCAAATGCCAGACTGAAAAATGCCCGATTGCCAAGAGGGCATACCCGCCGGGCCAGCACGGCCAGGGCAGAAGGCAGAAGCTTTCCAACTACGGCTTGCAGCTTAAAGAAAAACAGAAGGTTAAAAGGATCTACGGGGTTTTTGAAAAGCAATTCCGCAAATATTTCAAGATCGCCTCAAAGACCAAAGGCGTAACCGGCAAGGTGCTTTTGCAGCTGCTGGAGCGCAGGCTTGATAATGTGGTCTTCCGCATGGGCCTGGGTATTTCGCGCTCGCAGGCCCGCCAGATCGTCAGGCATAACATGATCGCGGTTAATTCCCGCAGGGTCAATATCCCATCATTCCTGGTGGCTAAGGATGATGTGGTTGAAATAAAAGCCAAGGATAAGGCCAAGATCAAGATCAAAGATAACTTAGAGCTTTCTAAGGATAGGACCGTTCCGGCCTGGCTTGAGTTTAATCCCGGAGAAATGAAGGGCAAGGTCTTAAGGCTTCCGGAGAAGAACGATATCCAGCAGCCGATTTCCGAACAGTTAATCGTCGAGTTGTACTCCAAGTAAGTGAGTGCTTGAGTTATGGAGATAATTGTTAAGATAAATAGGCGACATAACTCAATGCACGAACTTATCCCGCCGCAGTCATGCGGAATACCTAAATGTAAGAGGCGGGATTAAGCCATACAAAGATAAAAAAGAGAGTTCTCACTGATTTAAGGAGGAAATAAATGGGCATAAAATGGAGAGATTTTCAGTTTCCTAAAAAACTTGAATGTGATGAGTCGGTATATACCGAAACATACGGTAAGTTTCAGGCCGCACCTTTTGAAAGAGGCTATGGGGTAACCCTGGGCAACTCCTTAAGAAGGGTATTGCTTTCTTCCATTGAGGGAAGCGCCATTACCTCGGTCAAGATCGCCGGCGTATCGCATGAATTTTCCACCATCCCCGGTGTCCTGGAGGATGTCCCGGAGATAATCCTGAATATCAAAAGCCTGGTTTTGAATTCCCACTCCAAGATCCCCAAAACTATTTATTTGAAGGCGGATAAGAAGGGCCAGGTCAAGGCTAAGGATATCCAGGCGGATGAGACGATAGAAATAATCAACCCCGATCTGCATATCGCCACCCTTACCAAAGATACCAAGCTCAATATCGAGATGGAGGTCTGCCGCGGCAGAGGATATGTGGCGGCTGAGCTGAATAAAAAAGAGGAGAAGACGGCCGGGGTTATCTGCATAGATTCCATCTTTACCCCCATAAAGAAGGTCAACTACTTCGTGGAGAATACCCGCGTCGGCCAGCGCACGGATTACGATAAGCTGATCCTGGAGATCTGGACCAACGGCAGCATCAACCCCAAGGACGCGCTGCTTTATGCCTCCAATATTTTACAGAGGCATTTGGATATCTTCGTGAATTTCGGCCAGTTACCGGAGGATATCATTGAAGAGGAGCCGGAGATGACCAAAGAGGAGACAGCCCTTTATGAAAAGCTAAGGCTGCCGATCTCGGAGCTTGAGCTATCTGTGCGAAGCTCCAATTGTTTAAGGGAGGCGGGGATCAAGATCATCGCCGACCTGGTCAAGAAAACCGAAGATGAGATGCTGGCTTTTAAGAATTTCGGAAAGAAGTCCCTTACCGAGATCAAGGAACTGCTTATGGGGATGGGGCTTACTTTAGGCATGCCGATCGATCCTAAGAAGGTCAAGAAGGGTTAAAATAAAATGAGACACGCCAAGAAAAGGCTGCAATTAAACCGTTTTACCAGTTGGCATGACGCCACAATTAAGAGCTTGGCCAGGAGCCTTATACTGGCACAGAGTATTAAGACCACCCTGCACAGGGCTAAGGCAGCTCGTCAGATGGTAGAAAAACTTATAACCCTGGCAAAAACGAATACGCTTTTTAGCCGTCGTCAGGCGCAAAAACTGCTCGGAGAGCATAAGCTGGTAAATCTGCTTTTTAATGAGATCGGCCCGCGCTTCTCCAAAAGATCCAGTGGTTTTACCAGGATCATCCCTCTGGGTAAGAGGCGTGGTGATAATGCCGAGATGGTGATCTTTGAGCTTACTGAGATAAAGAAGAAAGAGGCCAGGCCCAAGCATGTCAAAGAAGCCAAGGCCAAGGAGGCCCCTGCGCAGGAAGCGGCACAGCAGGAAGAGGAGAAGCAGGAATCCAAGGCGGCGATTAAGGAAAAGCCGGCTAAAGAGAAAAAACCGCAGAAGAAGTTTTTGGGTGGTTTAAAAAACATATTCAAGAAGGAAAGGGATTCTCTATAAGTAATAAGAACCTTCATGAAAATAGATACCAGGCTTGCCGAGCGTCTAAAAAAGATACACCCTTCTTCAACCTTGGCGATAACCTCCAAAGCCAGGAAATTGCAATCTGAAGGTAAGGATATTGTCAGTTTTGCTGCAGGTGAACCGGATTTTGACACCCCTGATTTCGTAAAGGATGAAGCCATCGCGGCCATAAAGGCAGGCTTCACCAAGTACACCCCCACCACAGGCATACCGGAATTAAAAAGGCTGATCTGCCGGAAATTCAAAAAAGATAATTCTTTGGAATACGTCCCTGAACAGGTGATCGTTTCAAACGGGGCTAAGCATAGTATTTACAACGCGCTTATGGTGCTCTTGAACCCGCATGACGAGGTGCTTATTCCTTTGCCTTACTGGGTCAGTTACCCTGAAATGGTCCACCTCTGCCAGGGGAGCCCGCGTTTTATCAAAACTAAAGTTGAAGACAGCTTTAAGATAACCCTCAAGGAACTGCGCAAGCATATCAGCCAGAAAACCAAGGTATTGATCCTTAACAGCCCCTCTAACCCGACCGGAGCGGTTTATGACCGCGCTGAACTGGAGGGGATTGCCTCGCTCTGCGTGGAAAAGAATATTTTCGTGATCAGCGATGAGATCTATGAAAAGATCATTTTTGACGGTTCCAGGCATGAATCCATAGCCAGCTTCAACAAGGATATTTATGATCTGACTGTTACGGTCAATGGCTTATCCAAAAGCTTTTCCATGACAGGTTGGCGTATCGGATATCTTGGCGCTCCCGCCGATGTAGCCGCAGCTATATCAAACCTCCAGGATCATTCAACCTCAAACCCTAATTCCATAGCCCAGAAGGCCGCGGTTGCCGCCTTAAGCGCTCCCGAAGATTTTACGCGTGGTCTTTGTCTTGAATTCCAGAAGAGAAGGGATTATCTGGCTGAAAGGCTAGAAAAACTCCCCAAATTAAGCTTCAAACTTCCGCAGGGCGCCTTTTACATCTTCTGCGATATATCTAGGACAGGCCTTGATTCCATGAGTTTTGCCAGGCGGCTTTTGGAGGAGAAATATGTGAGCGTTATCCCGGGGGCTAGTTTTGGCATGGATGATTTTATAAGGATAAGCTTTGCGACAAGCATGGAGGAGCTGCAAAAGGGTATGGACAGGATAGAAAGGTGGGTGGCTTCGCTGTGATCGCCCAGACCATCGCCGAGAAAATATTAAGCCGCCATTCAGGCAAAACCCTGGCTGCCGGTGATTTCGCGGTCTGCAAAGTGGATTTCACCTTTGGCCAGGACGGCACATCCTCTATTATTATTGACCGGATCAAAGAACTGGGTGTAAATAAACTGAAGACTGAATATTGCATGGTCATTGACCATAGCGCCCCGAGCCCGAGTGAGGGGGTATCGCGGGTGCATAAGAAGATGCGCGATTTCGCGAAAATCTTTGGAACGGAAATTTTTGATATCGGCTGCGGGATATGCCACCAGGTTATTCCGGAATCGGGAAAGGTTTTGCCGGGTGACCTGGTGCTCGGCGCCGATTCCCATACCTGCACCTATGGAGCTCTCGGCGCGTTCTCTGCAGGGGTCGGCTCTACGGATTTAGCCATAACTCTTGCTACCGCTAAAAACTGGTTCAAGGTGCCTGCGACCATAAAGATAATCGTCAAAGGCAAGCCGGGCAAGGGGGTTTTTGCCAAGGATATAATCCTGCATATAATCGGCAGGCTTAAGGCCGATGGAGCGACCTATAAAGCAGTTGAATTTTACGGCCCGGTGATAGATAATATGGATATGGACGGCCGTTTTACCGTCTGCAATATGCTGGTTGAAATGGGCGCAAAGTGCGGGTTCATGCCGGTAGACAAGAAAACTTTAGCCTGGTTCAAACCGAGGGTTAAAAAAGGAAAACGGCTCCAGGGGATTACCGCGGACGCGGGAGCGGTTTATGAAAATATTTACGAATTTGATGTTTCCAAGCTTAAGCCCCAAGTTTCCATCCCGCACAGCGTAGATAATGTGGCGGATGCGGTATCTTTGGAGAAGGTAAAGATAAACCAGGCCTTCCTGGGCACCTGCACTAACGGCCGGATCAACGATTTTAAGATAGCGGCAAAGATCTTGAATAAACGCAAGGTCCATCCGCTCGTCAGGATGATCATCGGCCCAAGCTCTAAAAGCGTTTACCTGGAATCAATAAAGCTTGGACTGGTGGACACATTTATCAAGGCGGGGGCGGTTATCGTGGCTCCGGGCTGCGGGCCATGCGTGGGCACGCATAACGGTATTCCCAGCGACGGTGAAGTGGTCATCTCAACTGCCAACCGTAATTTCAAAGGCAGGATGGGGAATCCGGCTGCATTTATTTACCTGGCTTCTCCGGCGACAGTAGCGGCTTCTGCTGTTAAGGGCTATATAACCGACCCGAGGAAATATTTATAAGGAGGTTTCCTATGGAGATTCATGATCTGCTTTTAATGTGTATTCAAAAGGACGCATCTGATCTTCATGTCACGGACAATGAGCCGCCGATCCTGCGCATTGACGGAAGGTTAATGCGCAGCAGCCTGGAGGTATTGCACAAGCAGGATTTAAAGCGGATGATCTACAGCGTGCTCTCCAATAACCAGAAGGAGATCTTTGAGCGCGAGTTAGAGCTGGATTTCTCCCTGGCCCTTCCTGACCTTGACCGCTTCCGGGTAAATATTCACCTGCAAAAAGGCTCTGTTGAGGCGGCATTCCGCCGTATCCCCCTGGAGATCCCCGGCATTGATACCCTTGGCCTGCCAAAGATAGCCGCTGAGCTGGCGCGCAGGCCAAACGGCCTGGTCCTGGTTACCGGGCCGACAGGGATGGGCAAAACCACGACATTAGCCTCCATGATCGACCTTATAAATAACGAGAAGGAATGCATGATCATGTGCATTGAAGACCCGATTGAATTTATCCATAACAACAAGAAAAGCATAATTAAACAGCGCGAGGTTTACTCGGATACGCATTCCTTTGCCGAGGCCCTGCGCCACACGCTGCGCCAGGATCCCAATGTTATCGTGGTCGGAGAGATGCGCGACCTGGAAACCATTGCTACCGCCCTGACCGCGGCTGAGACCGGGCACCTTGTTTTAGCCACCCTGCATACGCCTGATGCGCCGCAGACCGTCAGCAGGATCATTGATGTTTTTCCGCCGCACCAGCAGCAGCAGATAAGATTTCAGCTTTCCGACTGTCTTCAGGGCGTGATTTCACAACTCCTCCTGCCGCACGCCTCAGGAAAGGGGAGGGTGTTGGCCACGGAGGTAATGACTGCTACCTCAGGGATCCGCAATCTTATACGGGAGCAGGAGATTGATCAGATCCCGACCCTTATGCAGACAGGTTCGCAGCACGGCATGCATACCATGGACAAGTGCCTGAAGGAACTGTTCCGGAAAGAACAAATTACCCTGGATATGGCCATGTCTAAAGTTAAGAACAAGGAGGAATTCAAGCAGTTGTGATAATAGCGGGTGAAAGCGTAAAATTAGGGGATAATATCAATACGGATTTCATCATCTCCGGAAGGTATAAGTTCGCCATCACGGATATGAAGGAGCTGGCCAAGCATATCATGGAGGATATTGACCCGAACTTCCCGGATAAGATCACCTCGGGTAAATCCATTATCGTGGCGGGCAATAATTTCGGCATGGGCTCAAGCCGCGAGCAGGCGCCCCTGGTGATTAAAGAGGCGGGAATCGTGGCGGTTTTAGCGAGTGAGTTTGCGCGTATATTCTTCCGCAACGGTTTTAATATCGGCCTGCCCTTGATCCAGACAGACACCTCTAAGATCGATGAACACGATGCCCTGGAGATCGACCTGGATAAAGGAGTGGTGAAGAATATGACCAAGGGGATCACTCTTAAGATCAGGCCTTTACCTAAATTCATGCAGGAACTTTTATCCGAAGGTGGAATAATCAACTATTACAAAAAACACGGAGAACTGAAAGTCTAAATGAAACATACAATAACCCTGATTCCCGGAGATGGCATAGGTTATGAGGTTTCCCTTGCTGCTAAGAGGTGTGTTGAGGCAACCGGGGTAAACATCGTGTGGGAGGAGGTCTCTGCCGGGGCTGACGCCTTAGAGAAAACAGGAGAGATCCTGCCGCAAGCGGCGCTGGATTCAATCAGGAAGAACAGGGTTGCCTTAAAAGGCCCGCTCACTACACCGATAGGAACGGGTTTCCGTTCGGTGAATGTGGCGATCAGGCAGGCGTTATCGCTTTATGCCTGCGTGCGTCCGGCAAAGAGTTATCCGGGCATTAAAAGCCGTTTTAAGGATATTGACCTGGTTATTATCAGGGAAAACAGCGAAGACCTTTACTCAGGGATTGAGTTTGAGGAGGGGGACCCTAAGACAAAGGCCCTGATCAGCCGGATTGAGGAGGATACTGCCAAAAAGATCCGCCCTGATTCCGGTATTACGATCAAGCCGATATCCAGGTTTGCCTCCGAGAGGATCGCCAGGTTTGCTTTTCAATATGCTTTGGAGAATAACCGCAAGAAGGTTACCTGCGTGCATAAGGCGAATATCATGAAGTTTACCGACGGTTTGTTCCTGAAAGCCTGCCGGGAGACAGCGCGGGATTTTACTGGAAAAGTAAATTTTGAAGAGGCCATAGTTGATAATATGGCCATGCAGCTGGTGACCAAGCCCAATAGTTATGACCTATTGCTTTTGCCTAACCTCTATGGGGATATTATCTCGGACCTTTGCGCCGGGCTTATCGGTGGTTTGGGTGTTGCCCCCGGAGCGAATATCGGGGAGAATGCGGCGGTCTTTGAGGCTGTGCACGGCTCTGCCCCCAAATATAAGGGGCAGAACAAGGTCAACCCTACGGCGATGATCTTGTCCGGAGTTTTGATGCTGCGCCATATCAAAGAGGAGGCAGCTGCGGCAAAACTTGAGAAGGCGGTAAAAGAGATAATCGCCAAAGGAAAATTTGTCACTTATGATCTAAAGGCAGATCCGCTTGATCCATCCTGCGTCGGCACCAGGGAGATGGCTGATGCCATTATTAGTAAGATAAAGAAAGCTTAAAAACCGTATGAAAATATCTATTATCGGCGCCGGGAATGTTGGGAGTTTAACGGCTATGCGCATCGCCCAGGAGGGACTGGGCGATGTTGTGCTTATTGACGTAGTTAAAGGCAGGGCGGCGGGAAAGGCCATGGATTTAGAGGATGCGCGGGGGCTCCTAAAATACAACTATCATATTAAAGGCAGCGATAATATAGGAGAGCTTAAGGGTTCGGATATCATAGTAGTTACCGCAGGCCTTGCGCGCACCCCCGGCATGAGCCGCCAAGATTTATTATCCAAGAACGCGCAAATCTTAAAAGATGTTTGCCTGAATATAAAAAAACAGGCTTCCGGCGCCATCGTCATAGTAGTGACCAATCCCCTGGATATCATGACGCTTTATGCTTTAAAGATAACTGCTTTTAAGCCGAATAAACTTTTCGGCATGGGCGTAAGCCTAGATTCTGCCAGGTTCGCCAACCTTATCGCCCAGGAGTTATCCCTTGCGGCTACGGATATAGAAGCGGTGGTTATCGGCGCTCATGGGGAGGGAATGCTGCCTTTGCCCAGGTTTACCAAAGTTAAAGGGGTTTCCCTTGACGAGTTTATTGACGATAAGAAGATTGAATCATTGGCCAGGGCTGCGGTTAACCGGGGCGCTGAGATCATAGAGAACCTGGGAACAGGCAGCGCTTTTTTTGCCCCATCAGCGGCGATCGCCGTGATCGTTAAGGCGATAGTGAAGGATGAGAAACGCACCATCGGCTTATGCAGTTACCTGAACGGCGAATATGGCATCAAGGGTACGTGCCTGGGTGTTCCCTGCCGCCTGGGTAAGCACGGTATTGAGAAGGTTATTGAATTAGACCTTTCGCAGGAGGAAAAATCCAAGCTGGCTGAATCAGGGAACCTCGTGGCTCAAGCCGCAGGGCAATTGCCGGCTTAATTCCTATGTATGATCTTTCTGTTATCGGAGCAGGCTGGGCGGGCTTTAACGCCTGTATAAAGGCAAAGGAGGCGGGCTTGAAAGCCTGCCTTATTGAAGCTAGCCAGCTCGGCGGGACCTGCCTTAACGCCGGCTGCATACCTACCAAAGCACTGATCCAATCCGCAAAAATATATTCTCTTGTAAAAAAGTCATCAAACTTCGGCGTTGAGCTGGATAATCCCCGCGTTAACTTCGGCAGGGTACAGCAGAGAAAAGAAAAGATCGTCGTTCAGCTTGCCCAGGGTATGCAAGCTAAGCTTTCCGGAATTGATTTTATCAATGCGCGCGCCCGGATCATTTCTCCCAATGATATAAAGGTTGATGGCAGGGAAGTTAAAACTAAATTCATGCTTATCGCCACGGGAAGCAAGCCGGTTGAATTGCCCGGGTTTAAGTTTGATTCCGTAAAAATAATCAACAGTGACCAGGCACTACTCTTAGATGAGGTACCCCAGTCATTGTTGATCATCGGCGGAGGATTCATCGGATGCGAATTTGCCGGCCTGTTTTCAAACTTAGGAAGCCAGGTGAGTATTGTGGAAAAGACTCCGCAGCTTTTACCGGGCGAGGATAAAGAGGTTGCCAAAAAAATTGAGGTTATTTTTAAGAAAAGAGGCATTAAGGTCAATACGGATACCGACGCCTCTACATTAGATCTGAATAATTACACAAAGATTTTGGTTTGCGTAGGCAGGACCCCTGATACCTCCGGGCTTGGTTTGGGGGAGGCAGGAGTAAAAACAGAGAAGAACCGTATTGTCGTCAATGATTACCTGGAGACTAATATCCCTAACATATACGCCTCCGGAGACTGCGCTTCAGCCGTTATGCTGGCGCATTACGCGGCTTACCAGGGGAGGCTGGCAGTTGAGAATGTGGTTAAAAAGCGCAGCCATAAGGCGGATAACTCGGTAATCCCCTCCTGTATATTTACCGATCCTGAGATCGCCGGGGTAGGCATGAATGAAGAGGAGGCCAAGGCAGGCGGCCTTGAGGTCAATGTGCATAGATTTGATTTCCTTGGCTCGGGAATGGCCCGGATTATTGATGAGACCGAAGGATTCATTAAGATCATCAGTGACGCTAGGAGCGGGGAGATACTCGGCGCCTCTATCATCGGGCCGAAGGCCACGGAGTTGATCGCCCTGCTTACCGTGGCTATATCAGCGCGCCTGAAGGTCAGCCAGATCAGGGAAACCATCTTCGCGCACCCTACCATTTCAGAGTCTATACATGAAGCACTTTGATATTTTGCTCTCGGGATATTGTCCGCGTGCGAAATTTTTCGCCGTGTGCTACGGTTTACGTCTCGCTTTCGGCAGCACAGGTTCCTTACGCATAGAGAATTGCCTGCACTCGCCGTAAATCTTGCACACAATTGCCGAAAAATTTCCAATTGCACGCTTAACAATATCCCGATAGCAAAATATCTATGCTTAAGCGGGTGGCTTGGCTCTAAGCAGTACTTCTAGAGAGGATTTACAGCGGGAGGCTTGCCTGTGATTTGAGCGGGGCGTGCGCAGTCCGAGCGGGCAGGGTTGCCCGCTAAAAACATAAGGCAGAGCGAGGACGAGCATCGAGTGCAGTGTGCCACGCCGGGGCACACAAACGTCCCCGCGAAAACACAGACAAGCCAGGACCCGCGTAAAACAAGGCAGACGCTTAATGGTGGAAGGAAACCTCTCAATGGATTTGAAGGTTATTGATCTGGGTTTGACGGATTATCTTGCGGCATGGGACCTGCAAAAAGATATCTTGAAGAAGGTTATCAGCGGCGAGCTGGATTCCGCGTTGATCCTCTGCCGGCATTACCCGGTGATCACTTTGGGTAGAGCTGCATCGCAGGATAGCCTCAGGTTTGGTAATGAATGGATCCGGGCGAAGGGCGTTAAGCTTTATAATATTGAACGCGGTGGGGATGCTACGTATCATGGCCCCGGCCAGTTGACGGTTTATCCGCTCCTAAACCTGCGGTATTTCAAAAAAGATATACATTGGTTTTTAAGAAAATTGGAATCCCTGGCCATTTCTTCCCTGGCTGATTTTAACCTGCGTGTTTCCAGGGTGGAGGGTTTTACCGGCGCCTGGATAGGAAACAAGAAGATCGCCTCCATCGGTATTGCCATCAAGCATTGGGTAACCTACCACGGTTTAAGTATAAACATAAAAAGGGATGACCTGGATAACTTTGATCTGATCAGGCCTTGCGGCATGGATATCAAAGTCACCAGTCTTGAAGAGGCATTAGGCAGGAAGGTAGAGATCGCGGATGTAAAACTTAGCCTGCTGGATAAATTTAAGGAGGGGCTATGGTAAAAGTTATTTTGCCGGAATTAGGAGAGGGGATCGCAAAGGCAACAGTTTCCTACTGGTTTTTTAAAACCGGGGAGAGGGTGAAAGAAAAAGATGACCTGGTTGAGCTGACCACCGACAAAGCCACCTTTAATCTTCCCAGCCCCTGTTCAGGGGTCCTTTCCGAGATAATTCATAGTGAAGGGGATAGCGTAGATGTGGGCCAGGTATTGGCGGTCATCAACGAAGAATAAAAATGGGGTCAGAATTATTTTTGTCATCTAGCAAAAATAATTCTGACCCCATTTTCTTTATCCGGCTTGACAACCCCCGGATTCTCTAGTAGTATAAATAACATGGCGATCGACTATAAAAAAGAACTCCAAAACGCGGCCAGGAACATGATCTTCACGCACGACACTGATCTCCTGATCAAGATGATCGTGCGCATGGCGGTCAACAAGGCAAAGATCACCCACGCCAGTTTTTTTCTGTATAGCGAGGAGAAGCAGGGTTATTTGCTCACCGTTTCCAAAGGGTCATTTGGAAAAAAGATGCCCCTGGACATGATCTGTATAGATAAGGATGATGTGCTGATCCGTTTCTTCAGGGAGCATAAGAACAGTTTTATCTTCGGCAGGGAGGCGCTTGTCTACGATGAAGCCAAAAAAGCGCTGGCAGGGGCGAAAATAAAACAGGAATCCAGGCAGCAGCTGGCCCAGGTTTTATATCAGATGGAGCTATTGGAAACAACGGTTTGTGTCCCCAGCTATTTCCGCGATAAACTGCTTGGCCTTTTATTGTTAGGCAGAAAGAACAATGGAAGGAAATTCCTGGATGAAGAGCTGGATTTTTTTGTCGCCCTTAATTCCAACGTAGCCATGGCGATCCGCAATGCCCAGCTATTTAAGGAGCTGGAGTATGAATTGGACCGCAAGCGCCAGATGTTTTTGCGCACCACCATCGCCCTGGCAGCGGCCATTGAAGCCAAGGATCATTATACGCACGGCCATACCACCCGGGTAACCAGTTTCAGCCTTGAGATAGCCAAAAGGATGAACCATAATGCCAAAAAGTTATTTAACGATAAATTCCTGGAGGACCTGCATGTTGCCAGCCTCCTGCATGATATCGGCAAGATCGGCGTGCCTGAATATATCCTGAATAAAAGAAGCGAACTTACCGTCGGGGAGCGCAACCGCATTAAAGAGCACCCGATGATCGGGGTGAATATCTTAAAGCCGATCAAGGAGCTGGAGGGCCCGATGCTCGGGGTACGATATCATCATGAGCGTTTTGACGGTAAAGGTTATCCCGAAGGGTTAAAGGGAGAGCAGATCCCGCTGGTTGCCTCCATAATTTCCGTAGCCGATTCCTTTGACGCCATGACTACCGACCGGCCATACCGGGCTGCCTTGCTTAAAGAGAGAGCCATTCATGAGATCAGGTATCTGAGCGGCCGGCAATTTTGCCCGGCGGTTGCAGATGCTTTTCTGGAGCTCTGCAAGGAAGGCAAAATCTAACCCCCCCATGCCTGCCAAACGCGTGATCCTGATGTACATCTCGGAAGTTTCCGGCCATCGCAGCGCTACCCTGGCCATTGAGAAGGCGATCAGACAACTTGAGCCAAAAACCGAGATACTCAATATTAACGCCTTCAACTATACCAACCCCATATCCGAGAAGGTGGTTAACCGGATATATATGGAGGTGATCAAGCGCACACCTAAGCTTTGGGATTACCTTTATGATAATCCCGAGGTAGTCAAGGCGCTGGAGAAGATCAAGAACAATATTCATAAATCGAACTCCCCGAAATTAAAGAAGCTTTTTGACAAGTTTAATCCGGATATAGTTGTGTGCACCCAGGCGTACCCTTGCGGGATGGTAGCGGATTACAAGAAAACTTACGGGGTCAGCCTGCCGCTGGTTGCCGTGCTTACTGATTATATACCCCACTCCTATTGGGTCTATGATACGGTGGATTATTATATAACCCCTTCGGAGGATGTATCCAGCCGTTTAGAGAAAAAAGGGGTTGCCCCGGACAAGATCAGGGCTTACGGCATTCCCTTTGACCACAAGTTCAACCAGGCGTTAAATAAAGAAGAGATCTTTAATAAGTTAAATCTGACACCCCGCAAGCCCGCGGTGTTGATCATGGGCGGGGGACAGGGATTGGGGCCGATCAAGACCATCGTTAAATCCCTGGAGAAATCCAGGCATGACATCCAGGAGTTGATCGTTACCGGCACGAACAAGAAATTATTCCGCAGCCTTAACCGCATGATCAGGCGCTGCAAGAAGGATATCCATATCTTTGGTTTTGTGCAGAATATCCATGAATTGATGGCTATCTCTAAAGTGATCATATCTAAACCCGGAGGGGTTACTACCGCCGAGGTCTTGAGCATGAAACTTCCAATGGTTATCGTTAAGCCCATTCCCGGCCAGGAGGTCAACAATACTAATTTCCTTACGGAGAAGGGGGCCGCGATCAAGGTGGATGAGCCTGAAGAGGTCTACCGGGTTATTGATGGATTGTTAGAGGATAAAGCAAGATTAGAAAAGCTTAAGCTCGCTGCCGCCGGGATAGCCAAGCCCAACGCAAGCCTGGATATTGCCAGGCTCATCTTAAGTCTATAAAGCGTGTTAAACTACTACATTTACCGCATCGGCCAATTTATCGCGTTAACCCTGCCGTTAAGATTAGTTTACGCTATCGCTGTCTTTCTGGCTGACCTGCATTATTTTTTCGCCTTCAGGGACCGGAGGTTCGTGGTGAACAACCTGCGGGTTATTTTTCCGGAGAAACCAAATCAGCAGCTCCGGAAGATCAGCAGGGAGGTTTTTCGGAATTTTGCCAAATACCTCGTAGATTTTTTCCGCTTTGAGAAACTCAACCGCAGGTACATAGATAAAAAGATCAAGTTAGAGGGTATGCATCATTTTGACGCGGCTTTATCCTCCGGTAAAGGCGCGGTTGTCCTGACTGCCCATTTGGGTAACTGGGAGCTGGGCGGGGTAGTTATCGCGCAGTTAGGCTATCCTTTTTGGGTAGTGGCCCTGCCGCATAAGAGCAAAAAGGTTAATGATTTTTTTGATGCGCAGAGAAACAGAAAAGGGGTTAAGGTTATTGCCCTGGGCAAGGCAATGAGAAGCTGTATCTCTGAAGTCAGTAATAATCATATGGTCGCTTTAGCAGGGGACCGGGATTTTACCGGAAAAGGGATCCTGATAGATTTTTTCGGGTTACCCACGCATTTTCCCGAGGGGCCGGCGGCTTTAAGCCTGATGACCGGCGCGCCCATTGTCCCGGGTTTTATGCTCAGGAACCCGGATGACAGTTTTACCTTAAAAATAGAAAAGCCGGTAGAGTTTAGCCCCACCGGAGATAAAGCTAAAGACATGGCTGCTTTAGTTGCGGCATATAAAAAGATATTTGAGGATTATATACGTAAATACCCGGAACAGTGGTATATCTTCCGCAGGTTCTGGGTGTAATAATTATGCGCACTTGTGTAATTATCCCAACTTACAACGAATCAAAGACGATTGCCGGCTTGATCAGGCAGGTGCAGTTAAACGGTCTGGAGGTAATCGTCATTGATGACGGCTCAACGGACAATACAGCAGATATTGCTAAAGGCTGCGGAGCACAAGTATTACGTAATGTCAAGAATCTCGGCAAAGGGGCTTCCTTAGCCAAAGGGTATGATTTTGCCCTCGCCCGGGGGTTTGAGGCGGTGATCAGCATGGATGGTGACGGCCAGCATTCATGCGATGACCTGGCGGCATTTATACATAAGGCGGAATCTTCGGGCTGCGCGATTGTCGTAGGCAACCGGATGAGCTCAACCAAACAAATGCCGCTCTTACGCGTTGCGACCAACCGTTTTATGTCCTGGCTTATATCTTTGGTTACCGGCCAGCGCATACCCGATACCCAATGCGGGTTCCGCCTGGTAAAAAAAGAGCTGCTTGAAAAGCTTAAGCTATCAACCTCCAAATATGAAACCGAATCCGAGATATTGATCCAGGCAGCCCGCCTGGGCTTTAAAATAGAATCCGTGCCTGTTAGAACGATCTATTCCGGGCAGAAGAGCCGGATCAATCCGTTTGTGGATACTTTGAGGTTTCTGCGTTTCATTATCCGGGAAGCATTTAGAAAGGGTAAGCATGGTTAATATCCTGCTGCATTGCTTAAATGGGCTGCCTAAAGAATATGTGGTGATGATCGTAAGCGCTTTGCCTATATCGGAGCTAAGGGGAGCCATACCTCTGGGTTTGTACTTAGGCATGCCGTTAGCCAAGGTTTTCTGGCTGGCTGTTTTGGGAAATTGTATTTTTGTCGCCCCGGCGCTTTTCTTCTTTGAGCCGGTCACCAAAGCTTTAAGGAAATTTAAACCCTTGCGGATTTTCTTTGATTGGGTATTTGAGCGCACCAAGAGAAATTCGGATGCTATTCAAAAATACGAAGCTTTGGGCCTGGCTATCTTCGTGGCCATACCCCTGCCTATGACCGGTGCGTGGAGCGGGGTGATCGCGGCCTCCTTGTTTAAGATCCGTTTTCGTTACGCGTTTATGGCTATAATTGCCGGGGTTATTTGCGCCGGGCTTATTGTTTCGGCTCTTTGTACTTTAGGGATATTGAGCTGGAAGGCGGTGGCAGGATGATTCAGGTTTATACTGGTAACGGCAAAGGTAAAACCACTGCGGCTTTGGGCCTAGCTTTAAGAGCAGCGGGAGCGGGGCTGAATGTATATATCGCGCAGTTTGCCAAGGGCCGTATTTGCAGCGAGCATAAGGCGCTGGAGAAAATAAAAAATATAAAAGTAGAGCAGTTCGGCAGGGGTTATTTTATTAGAGGCAAGCCGCTGGCAATTGATGTGGAATCAGCGCGCTCTGCCCTGGAGAAGATCAAGAAAATTATTGCCTGCGGGGATTACCGGGTAATTATCTTAGATGAGATTAATGTTGCTTTGAAACTTAAGCTGGTATGCCTTAAGGATGTGCTTGACCTGATCAAGCATACTCCGGCAACTATTGAGCTGGTGCTTACCGGCCGCGGCGCTCCGGCTCCCATTATTAAAGCCGCTGACCTGGTCAGCCGGATAAATGAAGTTAAGCATTATTACGCCAAAGGTCTTAAAGCGCGTAAGGGAATAGAGTTTTAACCTTGAAAATCCCTAAAAATGTGCTATACTTATAAAAAATTAGGTAGAATTATCCGTATGCCTTAAGTTATGGAGGTAACTTAAGGTTGCCACAGTAAATTTATCCGGATTGACTTGAATAAAGGGTCGGTCCGGATTTCTTTATTTATGACAAATAAAATCATCTCCTTAATCTTATCTATCTGCTTCATCTTCCAGCAGACCGGCCTGGTCCAGGCAGCAGCAGTAGAGCTTAACCTCTCTAACTACTTTGCCAGGATGGCTAGCGGTATGAGCGTGGACAGCTTCAGGCCCGTACACCTAAGGTATTTCTCCTATGACTCCCTGAATAACAGCTTTAAGGTACTCATAGACAAAGGGGACTTCCAGAAGGGTCTGTCCCCGAAGGCGCTGAAGGGTCTGTCCCCGAAGGGGACTGACCCTGAAGCTAGACTTAAAGCCGAAACCAAAGAGCTCCTGAAATACTTCCTCATCGGAGTAACCCTGCCCAATGACAAGTTCTGGGTCAACTTAAGGCCGGATTCACCAAAGCAGATCATTGATTTTAATCTGGAAGAGACAGATATTGGTAAGATAATGCTGGAGGCAGACCTCCAGCTAAAGAAAGACACCGCAGCTTTTACCTCACCCCAGACCCCTGAAGGCAAGGAATACTGGGAGAGGCTCTACAAGAAGGCTAGTGAGCTCTACGGCACAGAGAATGTCACCATCCCTACCTTAACCCGTCCCTGGATAGTCCCCAATGAGATAATAGTCAGAGAGACTGCGGATTCAGCCTATGTCTACAAGGCTACTATGAAGGTCTGTTTAGAACAGGATTACCTTAAAACTACCCCCGGAGCCATCAATTCAGCAATAGACTATACCTTTAAAGATTCCCGCTCTAAAGCTTTAAATGAATACTCAACCCAGCTCATCCGTGAGCTGGTCATCCCTAAACTGACCAAGGAGGTTAACCTCTCCAAGAGGTATGCTCCCTTAAGGCAGGTTTACTACTCTCTAATACTTTCCAGATGGTTTAAACTAAGATTCCAAGGCCAGTCCGGCACTTATCCCTCACTCATAGATAAGAATGACCTCACCAATCTTACCTCTAAAAACACCTGGGATAAATCCACCTACTTTAATGAATACAAGAAGTCCTTTGCTCAAGGTGAATACAACATCAAAGAACCGGTTTACACCCCTTCAGGCCAGGTGATCAGGAGTTATTTCAGCGGGGGGATAGGTTGGGGAAGCTCAAGCGCCCTTACACCTAAAAATGTATTCGCGGGAACTATTCCACTTCGGGGAGCATTTAGCAATATGTTCATATCGGCCTCGGGCTCGGGAGACTCTGTAGATAATGTATTGGATATTGAAAATCCGGCAGGTGCCGCTTCGCCGGCAGGGGCGAGTTCGGCTCTGCAAAAATTGACACCTTTAGAAGAAAAAGAATTTGAGCTTTATATAAAGAAAGGAATTATTATCCCATTGGGTAACGTCGTAGATACATCCGGTGAGCTCATGTATAAAGTCGACGCTTATTGGCATCCTTATGAAACACCGGAAGAAACAAAGCGCATTAAGGCGCTTATGCAAGAAATTGATAGAGAGGTTGAAGAGGATATGAAAGCCAAAGGGCTTCCTTATCGCTATGTGCCTAATGACGAACTCGTATTTCTGGCTATCGAGGCTTTATTGCTTGCAAGGGATATAGCCGCCAAATATTTGACTATTGACGAGATTATTAGCTTCTCAATGCTTTATGAATATATTTGGGCAATAGCTCAAGAGAGACGCGAAACAATAAAGTTAGACGATGGGGCTAAGCTCAACCTTAAATCTTCTGAGCAGATTAGTAGAGAACTTGCAGATATACTTATTGCCAACATGGAAGCGAATTACCAGGCTTTAACAAGTATTAAGGATAACAAAGGCAAACATAGTCATCCTAAGTTCATCCAGGAACTTATTGAAAGAGTTAGAAAAGGGTTAGATCCAAGATTTCTCAACAGGTTCGACGAGGCAGAACTTAAAGGAATAGTTAAGAAAGTAATTGAATTAATGGAAAATCAACGGGCGAGTTCGGCGGTGAACCAATACGACCCGGTCCAGGCATACCAGGATCAAATAGACTATTGCGAGCCTGGCGTGCGAAACTATATAGAAGGATTGAGCCCGGAAAATAAACTGAAACTCAGGGAATTATTTATTAAGGAAAGGAAAGAGCGCTTAGACAATTTTTATCTTTCCGGCAAAAGGGCTACCAAAATGGATATTATAATTGCCGGGAGAAAGGCATTAGTCATTGCCTTGAATAAGCTATGTGGGGAGAGACTGTTTGATGTTGAGTATTCCGTTTCTAAAGGGCATGAAATTGTAATGATTTCTTCAACAAGCTCGCCTCTCGATGGCACTGATACTTCGCTGCGCTCAGTATCAATTCCTGAGCATGGAGTGGGGGGAATTGACTTTAAGCACAAGGCTTTGGCAGGCGCTACCACCTATGAAGCAATGGGCAGCTTTAGCGGTCTTGATTTCTCTCTTCCTAAGTTAAGCTCTCAAGCATTACTTAGCTTTAACCTGGATAAGGAACAATCCGATATAAGCCGGGCCATTGATAACGGCATCATTGTATCAGGCCAAAGGATAAAGGAGTTTATGGCTGCCAGCGTTGCCAAGGGAGAGCTTGAAAACAGGAGAGACACCGTGATCACCTGGCTTGCCAAGTTAGGAATACTGGAAGAAACTCAATGCTGCACCCAAGAATCCAGCAAGGAATACAGGGAAGCATTAGTTATCGCGGATTCTGCGGTGATATAAAATTTATTGACAAATCCTTATTGGGTGTTAAAGTAGAGAGGAAAATTTAGAGATATAGGTTAAGGGAAATCCGTAAGCACGCCTAATTGTAAGTTTACACCCCGCGCTAATTGGAATTGCGCGGGTGTAACACCTGCGTGTTAATCGGATGCGGTCCCGCCGCTGTAAGAGTTGACGAAAGCTGCAAAGGCCATAACGCAAAGCCACTGTGCTGACAGGTGTCAGCATGGGAAGGCGCAGCAAGTAGGTTGAGACTCAAGCCAGAAGACCTGCCTATATAAAGAAAGTAACGCCTCGCGGAATGGGCCATAGTATTATCAGGGTGAAGCCCGATCCAGGTACGCAAAGTACCGGGCCGGGCATTTTTATTTAACAGGCAAACCAAATATGGTTTTGGTCCAGGGAGACAAGTAATGACGACAAAACTTATTTTAATTCGTCACGGCATAACTGAATGGAACAAAGAGGGACGTTATTGCGGATATAAAGATGTGAGTTTAAGCAGTCAGGGCAAGCTTGAGGTTATTAAATTACGCAAGAGCCTTAAAAAAATCAGTTTTGACAGGATCTATTGCAGCGATAGAAAACGCGCGCTTCAGACTAGAGCCATACTTTTCGGAAGTGGCTTTGGCAAAAGGAAGCCAAACCATGGCCTTGCGGCCAAAAGTGATTTTATAAAAGTGAAAGGCTTAAGGGAGATTAATTTCGGCGTATTTGAGGGGTTAAAACATGATGAGATTGTGGAAAAATACCCTGAGGTTTATAAAGAGTGGCTAACTGACCCTTATAAGGGCCGCATTCCGAATGCGGAATCTATGCAAGTTTTTAAAAAGAGGGTTCAGGGGGCTATAAAGAAAATACTTCGTTTTAATCGCGGCAAAACCATTGCCGTGGTCTGTCACGGCGGGGTAATCGGTATATTTGTGAGTAGCATACTAAGGAGCGGGGATTTTTGGAGTTACGTTCCATCTGCGGCAAGCGTAACAATTGTGGAATACAAAGATAATAAGCTTAAGCTGGTTGGCAAACCTAACCTGACGAATCTAACCAGGTTAGAAAGGTAAATGAAGAATAAAATAACTTTAATTTTGGGTGGAGCGCGCAGCGGCAAGAGCGCCTATGCTCAGAAGATGGCACAGGGCGGTCGTGGGAGAGTCGCGTTTATTGCTACCTGCATGCCGAAAGATAAGGAGATGGCTGTGCGCATAAAACTTCATAAGCGCGCGCGTCCGGCCGGTTGGAAAACATTTGAGGATCCGGAAAATATCCCGGCGCTTTTAGGGAAAATCGGCGCTTCTTTTGATATAGTCGTAATTGATTGCCTGACTTTATGGGTTTCGGGTTTCGTCCTGAAAGGCAAATCTTTTATCTCTATTAAAAAAGAAACAGAATCTCTTCTGAGAGCATTGCGGAAAATTAATGCCTGTTCTATAGTGGTTTCTAATGAGGTTGGTCAAGGCATTGTTCCGGATAACAAATTGGCACGTGATTTCCGTGATATTGCGGGAAAAGTGAATCAGCTTGTCGCCAGCCAAGCCGACGAAGTTTTCTTCATGGTGGCGGGGCTGCCATTGAATATTAAAAGGAAAGCGAAATAAAAAAGGAGGATGCTATGGATTCAAAAAAGAAAAAGAATGCTTCAAAAAGCAACCGTAATAATACCCAATCGCAGTCAGGTAGCATTGCCTACCGGCTTAAATGCGCTAAGACCGCTAATGGTCTTTCGCATTTTGTCATGTATGGTGATGTGCGCAAGGATAAGGCGCTGCTTTAAGATAAATGGCTAAGGGTTTGCATATTTGGGAGAACAATGGTCGGTCTGTCGTTGTAGACGCGGACAGCCTCTTTTGGGCGCAGGTAAAAGAGTCATCCGGGGATTCAATTTTTATCCCTGAGGATGTTCTGGCTTTATACGAGAGGCACAGGGAAGGGCTTCTGAAGCGGATGAATGATTTCCGTTTGAGCAAGGAGCTTACCGCTATTTATATTGATCCTACGGATAAGTGTAATGCGAATTGTGTGTATTGTTATGTCCCCGCGAAGTTAAGAAAGAACGGCCATTCGATGACCGATAAAGAGCTCGATTTTATTCTTAATAAACTGGCGCGGCATTTTAAAGGCAGCGGAAGAAAACAGGTTATTATTTTTCACGCGAGTGAACCGCTCTTAGTAAAAGATATTATTTTTCGGGCGATAAAAAAATACAAGAATATTTTTAAGTTTGGGCTGCAAACAAACGCGCTTCTCCTGGAGAAAAAAGACGTCGATTTCTTAAAAGAGAATTTTGTGGGAGTGGGGATTTCTCTTGATTCGCACCATTCTTTAGTTAATCAGCGCCAAAGGCCCTCTGGGTCTAAGGTGAGTAATTTTGCGCAGGCTGTTAGGGCGCTAGAATGGTTTGACGGATATAATGGCCTCAATGTTATCGCGACGGTAACTAAACATAACGTAAAGGATTTGCCGGGGCTGGTGCGTTTTTTGCATAAAAAGAAAGTCTCCTGCGTTCTTTTAAATCCGGCGAGGTTTACGCGTGTTCCGGTTTCTCTTCTAAAGCCCGATGAAAATGATTTCGCTAAATACTTTATTCAAGCTGTGGAAACGGCAGTTAAGTTAACCTCTAGCACCCGCCGCAAGATTATCGTCGGAAATTTTGCCAATACCATTCTTGCCATAGTTGCGCCTGAAGCCCGCAGGCTGATGTGCGATATTTCACCCTGTGGTGGAGGAAGATGTTTTTTTACCATCACGGCGGCTGGAGAGATGGTTCCTTGCGGTGAGTTTGTCGGTATTAAGGGTTTTTCCGGAGGAAATATCTTTAAGCATAGTATAGCTAAGGCGATGAAGTCGCCTGTTTTTGTTTCTGTGCGTGGCCGAACAGTAGAAAAGATAGATGAATGCGCGCAATGCGTATTAAGGAATATCTGCGGCGCCCCGTGCCCGGCGGAGCTTCATTCCCTGGGCAACATGTATCAGAAATCGGTATTTTGCGATTTTTACAAGCAGGTTATTCAATACGCTTTTAAAATGATAGCGCAAGGAAAAGTGAAACATCTCCTGCGTGATGAGCCGCTGAACAATCTTCAATACGAATATAAGTTAGAGAACAATAGTTTGGCAACCAAATAGCCAAAGCCATAAGCCACAAGGCAATGGTTTGGCTTCCAATAGCCAAAGCCATAAGCCACAAGGCAATGGTTTGGCTTCCAATAGCCAAAGCCATAATTTACGGTAGCAGGGCAATCAGAGGGGAAAGAAAATGGATAGAATTAATGCCGTAAGAAAACAGATTACGCCTGTGGATATAAGCAAAATGAAAAGAGCTCAAGAGAGGCTTGATGCTCTTACTAAGCCGCGGGGAAGCCTGGGGAAGCTGGAAGAAATAGCAAAGCTGGTTGTTGGTATTACCGGCAAGGAAAACCCTGTGCTTGGGGAAAAGATAATTTTTACTTTTGCCGCTGATCATGGCGTGGTTAAAGAAGGGGTAAGTGCTTTTCCTCAGGCAGTAACCGGGCAGATGGTCTATAATTTCTTAAGCGGCGGGGCGGGGATCAATGTGTTGGCGCGTCATGTGGGAGCGCGCGTGGTGGTCGCGGATTTAGGGGTGGCCAGCGACCTTAAGCCGGATCCGCGGCTTATAATCAAGAAAATAAATTATGGCACAAAAAATATGGCAGAAGGCCAGGCAATGACGCGCGGTGAGGCGTTACGTTCAATTGAAGCAGGGATTGAGATTTTTGAAGAGGAGTTTAAGAAGGGCGTTGATATAGTTGGCATCGGTGAGATGGGCATTGGTAACACAACCGCGGCAAGCGCGATCACTGCTAGTTTTACTAATATGCCGCCTGCTCAGCTTACTGGCCGCGGCACCGGGCTTAGTGATAAAGCGCTTGAAAATAAAATCAGAGTTATTGAAAAAGCGCTTGCCGTAAATAAGCCCGACGCTAAAGACCCTATTGATGTGCTTGCTAAAGTAGGCGGTTTTGAAATCGGCGGCCTTACAGGTGTTATCCTGGCGGCGTGTGCGCGAAAAGTTCCTGTGGTTATTGATGGTTTTATTTCAGGTTCCGCCGCTTTAATTGCGTATTGCCTTGAGCCAAAAACAAAGGAGTATATGATAGCGGCGCACGCTTCCGTTGAAAGCGGGCATCTTTTCGCGTTAAACCATATCGGGCTTAAGCCTATTTTTGATTTAGGGCTTCGTTTGGGAGAAGGTACGGGCGCGGCCCTGGCAATGGGGATTATAGACGCATCTTTAAAAATTATGACAGAGATGGCGACATTTAAGGGCGCTCAGGTATCCGAAAGGGCCCTTTGATGCGGAGTTTTTTAATTGCCCTGCAATTTCTAACTATCTTTCCCGTAAAGATCAAATCTGAGATAAAAAATGAAGACTTCGGATTATCTCTGCTCTATTTTCCCTTTGTTGGACTGGCGATCGGCTTTATATTGTCTTCTAGCGCTATCCTATTCTCCTTTTTGCCGATTCTTGTCAAGGGCACTTTAATTCTAACCGCCTCTGTTATTATTACCGGCGGTATCCACTTAGATGGATTTGCCGATACTTGTGACGGATTTTACGGGAATAAACCTAAAGAAAAAATTCTGGAAATAATGCGGGATAGCCATATTGGCGCGATGGGCGCGATTGGTTTAATTCTTCTCCTGCTTTTAAAATTCAGCCTCATCGTAAACCTTCAGGGTATAATCCTGTGGAAGGCGTTAGTTGAAATGGCCGTATTTTCCAGGTGGTCTCAGGTTTTAGCATGCGGGATAACTCATCCCGCGCGCCAAGAAGGCAAAGCAAAATATTTTATAGAATACTCGAATAAGAAAATCCTTATTATGGGAGGTGTATTCACCGTTACCTTGTTTTTATTAATGGCAAGACTAAAAGGCGTTTTCTTATTTATGCTGCCCTTTCTTTGCGTATTGTTATTCATACAGTATATAAAGAGAAGGATTGGCGGCATGACAGGAGACACAATTGGCGCAATTAGCGAGATTGCCGAAGTTTCTGTGCTTTTCTCTAATCTTCTTATTGTAAATCTATAATGGATAGAATACATGGTGGTAATATTTGGCCTTATCTTAAGGCAAAGGGACGTTCTTTAAGGGATAAGGTTATTGATTTTAGCGCCAATATTAATCCGCTGGGGTTACCCCCAAGAGTAGAAGAGGCTATTTTAAAAAACACAGGGGTTCTTCTCCGCTATCCCGATCCTGACTCCAAGGGTTTAAAGAGAATTATTTCCGCTTTTCACGATATAAATCAAAGCAATATACTGGTAGGAAACGGCTCAATAGAGCTTATTAATTTGATTCCCCGGGCATTAAAAGCGGGGAATACATTGATAGTTGGGCCGACATTTAGCGAATATGAATTTGCGGTCAGGTCAAGCGGAACAAGGCCTTTTTTTGTGCAAGCTCTAGAGCAAGATGATTTTAAAATAAGCCTGCATAAGATTAAGAAATCCATACCTAAAGCAGATTTGATTTTTCTCTCTAATCCCAATAATCCTACAGGGTATCTTATGCCTAAAAACGAGCTGCTTGATATATTTTATATATGCAAAAGATATAATACTACCCTGGTGATAGATGAGGCGTTTATTGATTTTCTTCCGAATGAGAAAAGGATCACTTTACTGACAGACGCGGCTAAATACAACCATCTCCTTGTGATCAGGTCATTGACTAAGTTTTTCGCGCTCCCCGGCTTAAGGTTAGGATACCTGGTTGGCCAACGCCGCATTATCGACCATATATCAAAATTTCAATACCCCTGGAACGTGAATTCATTGGCGCAAGCAATAGCAGGGGATATTTTTAAAGCCACCGAATATATAAATTTAAGCAAAAAGTTTATCGCCAGAGAGAAAGGCTATTTGTTTAGAAATCTAAGCGAGATCAAGGGATTAAAAGTCTATAGCCCTGCGGTAAATTTTGTCTTTTGTAAATTAGAGAATTGCAAGATTCGGGATTCAGGACGATTAAACAAAAGACTGCGTAAAAACGGCATTATTATTCGTTGTTGCCATAATTTCAGGGGATTGGATAATAGATTTTTCAGGATAGCAGTAAGAACTAGAAGTGAAAATAAGAGATTGATAGCTTGTCTTAAAAAGGTTTTATAATGAAGCAGTCAAAAGCAATCCAGGTCTGCGGCACAGGTTCAGGTGTAGGCAAAAGCGTGATTGTTACTGCTTTATGCCGTATTTTCTTGCAGGATGGTTTTAAGGTGTGCCCTTTTAAAGCCCAGAACATGGCTTTAAATTCTTATGTTACCAAAGACGGCGGCGAGATAGGCAGGGCGCAGGCAACTCAGGCGCAAGCGGCTTCGATTACTCCCAGCGTGGATATGAATCCCATATTAATTAAACCTACCTCTGATAGAAAAGCCCAGATAATCGTAAAGGGGAAACCCGTAAGAAATATGTCAGTTTATGAATATGTTAATTATAAGAATAAAGCGCAAAATATAGTATTAAAATCTTTTCGGCGCTTGGCAGAGGAGTATGAGCTAGTTGTTATTGAAGGCGCGGGATCTCCGGCGGAAGTAAATCTAAAATCACACGATATAGTTAATATGCGCATGGCAAAACACGCCAACGCCTCCGTGGTCTTGGTGGGAGATATTGATAAAGGCGGCGTTTTTGCCTGGATAGTGGGGACGCTTGAGCTTCTAACCAAAGAGGAAAGAAAAAGGATAAAAGGTATAGTCATCAATAAATTCAGGGGTGATAAAAGATTGCTGCGGCCAGGCATAGATTTTCTGGAGAAAAAAACAGGCGCAAAGGTTTTAGGTGTTATACCATATTTTAAAGACATAAAAATCGCGGAAGAGGATTCGATCCCGCTTGAAAAGCGGGCTGTAGGAATAAATAATCAGAAAGTACAAAAGGAGAGGCAGTTAAATATAGTAGTAATCAGCTTGCCGCATATATCTAATTTTACCGATTTTGACGCCCTGGAAAATGAACCTGGCGTCAGGTTACGCTATGTATCATGCGAAAGTGAGCTTGGTAATCCTGACGCGATTATTATTCCGGGGACAAAAAGCACCGTTACGGATTTAAATTACTTAAAAAAAACCGGGTTGGCAGAAAGGATAACCTTAATTGCTAAGAATCATCCATCAACTCATCTCATCGGGATTTGCGGTGGATACCAGATGCTGGGAGAGAGGATCAGCGATCGCGGAACAACGGAATCAGCGCAGAAGTCAGTTAAAGGTTTGGGGATTCTGCCGGTAGTTACCAGTTTTGAAAAGGAAAAAGTTTTATCTTGGGTAAAGGCAAAAGACATGGTTTCAGGGTTAAGGGTAACGGGTTATGAAATTCACCATGGCAGGACGCGCCTCCTTAAAGAGTGCAAGCCTATCTTCGGGATTACGGAGCGGCAAGGAAAAAAGGCAAAAGGATTAGACGGGGCAATTTCCAAAGACGGTAGAATCTGGGGCACCTATCTTCATGGTGTTTTTGATGAGGATAATTTCAGGAGGAGTTTTCTAAACAAGTTGAGGCTTAAGAATGGCTGGCCACCTTTGGCCTTGATAACAAGTTTTAATCAGGATAAAGAATTTGATAAACTTGCCGGGCTCGTCAGGGAAAATATTGATATGGATTTATTGTATAAGATTGTAGGCTTAAAGCTGTGAACTACGAATTATTAATTATCCCGCTTGCGTATATTTTGGATTTGGTTTTTGGCGATCCGCAGTGGCATTGGCATCCGGTAAGGCTCATCGGAAAACTGATAGAAAGATTGGAAAATAAATTGAACACGGCTAAGTTGAACAAAATATTTTGCGGAGCTGTCCTGGTTATTTTAGTGGTGGGGTTGACTGTTTTTGGCGTAGGGGGCATACTAAAGTTAGCCAGGTTAATCCATCCGTTTTTGTTTTATATTGTTTCCACATTATTTATTTATTTTTCACTCTCTATCAAGGCTCTGGCAGCCGAAGCAGTTAAAATTTATAAAAACCTGGAGTCCGGAGATATCCAAAAGGCAAGAAATAATCTTTCCTTGATTGTCGGCAGAGATACCTTGGAATTAAATGAGCAGGAAATAATCCGGGCAACTGTGGAAACCGTCGCGGAAAGCACGATGGACGGTATCATCGCGCCTCTTTTTTATGCTTTTTTAGGAGGGCCGGTGATGGTCTGGGTTTATAAGGTTATAAATACGTTAGATTCTATGGTGGGATATAGGAACGAAAGATTTAAAGAGTTTGGCTATGTATCCGCGAAACTGGACGGGTTACTGAATTTTATTCCGTCAAAAATAACCTGTTTTTTAATAAGCGTATCGATTCTCTGTTGCGGGAAAAGATGGCTTGATTCACTTAAAGAGGCCGGAAGATATCTGTTAAACGGGCCGGGGGTAAATAGCGATGCGGTAGAAGCTGCTATGGCCGGCGGCCTCGGAATTCAGTTAGGAGGCGCGAATTTTTATGATTCGGTTGCGATACATAAACCGTTTATTGGACAGGCGGTTGAACCGTTAAATATTAAGCATATCAGGCAGAGCGTGAACATCGCGTATATATCTTCCGCGCTGATGTTAATTATGGGGATAATAATTTAAAAAGGGGGTAATATATGAAAGCTGTAAGCCTATGGAGCGGCGGTAAAGATAGTTGTTTTGCCTGCTATAAGGCAAAATTACAGGGATATCAGGTAATTTCACTTATTAACTTTACGAATTATGACGGCAATGGTTCTCTGTCGCACGGTTTATCGGCTGATATTATTCAAAAGCAATCACGCTCTATCGGGATTCCTTTCTTGCAAAAATCTATGCCTCAAGAAGGGTATCGGGATGCTTTTTTGGCATTAATCCAGGAATATAAAACAAAAGAGGACGTAGAAGGAATTGTTTTTGGGGATATTTACTTGCAGGAACATCGGGACTGGATAGATAAAGTATGCGCGGAATTAAAAGTAAAAGCAATCCTGCCGATATGGACCAAAGATACCAAGGGGTTAATTAAAGAAATTATTGGCTCAGGATTTAAAGCAGTAGTGGTTTCTGTAAATAAAGGTATTTTGGGGAAAGAATGGTTGGGCCGGCGGGTTGATTATGAATTTATAAAAGATTTAGAGAAAATCGGAGATATTGATCTCTGCGGCGAAAAAGGCGAGTTCCATACCTTTGTCTATGACGGGCCTATTTTTAAGAAACCCGTGGAGTTTACTACGGGAGAAAAAGTTTTGAAAGATAATCATTGGTTTCTAGAACTTTTTTCAGAATAAAAGTTTTATGGGTGTTTATCATATTACTTATTCACCAGGGCTAAGTGAGGTTTGCCTCTATTTTAATGGCGGCTGTAATTTTTCCTGCAGAGGCTGTATTAGCGATTCTTATCCTTTAGATTGTCATTTGAATAAGAAGGAAATTGGGCAAGTAAAAAATAGGGCGCTTAACATAAATAAAGTTGTGTCTTATTTAAAGCCCTTGTTCTTTAAAAAAGCAATCTTTTTGGGTAAAGAGCCAACAATAGATAGAGATTTCTTACCTTTGGCAAGAATTTTAAAGAAAGATTTTTTTACTTACAATGCGCTTATTACTAATGGTTGGGAATATGTTAAGGATGAAGCAATTAATGAAGTCTGTGTAAGTATTAAAGCAGTTACTCCAAAGTTATTTGAGAGTTTTACAGGTAAAGATGATTCGTTTAGAGTTTTAAATAACTTTAAAAAATACGTTCATAACCACAATATCAAAGTCCGAGCTGAAAGTATATTTATTCCTGAATACATTGATAATCTTGAGATAGAAGAAATCGCGAAATTTATTAGCAGTGTTGATACTGCGATTCCTTACCGTATTGATGGTTATATTCCTTCTTTAGAAAATGACAGGTTCAGGCGGCCGGCCAAGGCTGAAATGGAGGGAGCTAAGAAGATTAGTGAAAAATATCTGCGGGATATTTCTGTCCTGTATTTTGGGACAAAAGTAAAACATATGGTGGAGAGGATATATTAGTGATGAGAAGAAATATAATATTACTCGTAGTTTTATTTGGTATTTGTGCGGCAGCTTTTTATTTCTTGTTAAAGTTGCCAGATAATTCAGCTAGGGAAACAGGATTTTCTAGGCATCCTATGGTTCGCCAACCTAAAAGAATAATTTCTTTAGGCCCTTCTATAACTAAAGCGTTATATCTTTTAGGGGTTCAGGACAAGTTGATAGGTGACACTATATACTGTATTGATCCGCCAGAGGCAAAGAATAAAGAAAAGATTGGCACAGTAGTAGAGGTGAATATGGAAAAGATATTTAATTTGAATCCGGATTTAGTTTTGGCAACATCTTTAACTAACCCCAAGGCAAGAGAGAAATTAAAGAATTTAGGCGTAAAGGTCATCACTTTTTCTACGCTAAAAGATTTTAGTGATATTTGCAAACAGTTCTTGGAATTAGGCAGGTTAGTTGATAAGGAAAATGAGGCAAAAGAGATTGTAAGGAGAGCCGAAAATGAAGCAGCCTTGGTTAGAGAAAAAGTTAAAGATTTTTATAAACCCAAGGTTCTCATCCAGGTAGGGGCAAGGCCTTTGGTTGTGGCAACGGGCCGTTATTTTGTTAATGATTATATTGAATTTGCCGGTGGAATAAATATCGCCAAAGAGGCAAGAGGGGGCATCTACTCCCGGGAGCAGATCCTCAAAGCAAATCCTGATGTAATAATTATTACTACTATGGGTATGGCAGCAGAAGAAGAAAAAATGATTTGGCAGAAATATGAAACTTTAAGCGCGGCAAAATCTGGGCGAATTTACATTATGGATACTGATGAGATCACCAGCCCCACGCCGCAGAGTTTCGTAAAAACTCTAGAAGTTTTTGTCCATATTTTGCATCCGGGGGGAATGAAATGAGAAGGAAAGTTTTTCATTGGAGCGTCTGGATACTGGTTTTGTTTTGCCTGCTCTTGGCAACTGTGCTTTTCTCGTTTTGCGCAGGTTCGGTAGCTATGCCCTTAAAGAAGATTTTAAAAGTTATTTTTGAAGGAAGAGGTACCAGCGAATATAGCATCCTTTTTGATATCCGTCTGCCTCGTATTATCCTGGGGTTTGCTATAGGCGGGGCATTGAGTTTGGCAGGTGTAATTTTACAGGGAATGTTTCGTAATCCCTTAGTTGAACCGTATACCCTTGGTATCTCGGGGGGAGCAGCTGTAGGCGTGTGCCTGAATATCGTTTTAGGGTTAAGCCGTGGCCTGGGAATAATATCCTTACCTGTATGCGGTTTTTTAGGCGCGATTTTGGTTATTTTGTTCGTTTATTCTTTAAGTATAAGAAAAGGCATCTTAAAGATACAAGGCCTTCTTCTTACCGGCGTGATGATAAGTTTTATTTCCTCATCTTTAATTATGCTGATTATGTCTATTTCGCATACAGAAGACCTTCATGGGATTGTTTTCTGGGTTATGGGATCTTTAGAAGAGCCAAATTGGCTGCTTATAAAATTAGCATTAGGCATAGCTGTATTTGGTTTGGCGGTTTCTTATCTTTTTTGTTTTGATCTTAATGCCTTTTCTTTAGGTGAAGAGGAAGCGCTTCATTTGGGCATAAATGTAGAAAGGGCCAAGAGGCTGCTTTTTATCGTGGCTTCTTTGCTTACGGGTTTTAGTGTATCTGTAGCCGGCATCATTGGTTTTGTCGGCCTGGTTGTTCCTCATTTCATCCGTATGTTTGTGGGGTCAGACCACAGGATACTTCTAATCACCTCATTTCTTTGTGGCGCGATTTTTCTCATATTCTGCGACACTTTAGCCAGGATAATTATTGCTCCGCTGGAATTGCCCGTTGGTGTAATTACCGGTATATTGGGCGGCAGCCTCTTTATTTATGCCTTATCCAAGAAGCAGGTTAGTTTGGGAGGTAAATAGATGCTCGAGCTGAAAAGCCTGGCCTGTGGCTATAATTTAAAGCCCGTCCTTCAAGATATTGAATTTAAGGTTGATGATAAGGAGTTTGTGGGAATAATTGGGCCTAATGGCTCAGGAAAGACAACGCTCCTTCGGGTTATAACCCGCATCCTTAAACCAAGTAAAGGGGCAGTCTTGCTTAACGGAAGGAATATCTGGCAGATGAAATTTAGGGAGTTGGCCAGGTACATAGCAGTAGTTCCGCAGAACTTTGGCGGGGTAGATATGAGCGTGGAAGACTTTGTGCTTTTAGGTAGAATTCCCTATCTGGAAAGATTGCAATTTTTTGAGTCAAAGACGGACCTGCTTATCGCCCAAAGATGCCTGAGCCTGACGGATACTTTTAAACTTAAGGAAAAATTAATGTCAGAGATAAGCGGCGGAGAAAGACAACTTGTTCTTATAGCGCGCGCCTTGGCGCAGGAGCCGAAATTGCTTTTATTAGACGAGCCAACCGCGCATTTGGATATAACGCATCAGGTAAGTATTTTGGACCTTATCAAAAAGTTAAATAAAGAACTCGGACTTACGGTAGTTATGGTTTTGCATGACCTGAATTTAGCCAGCGAATATTGTCAGCGCCTGGTGCTCATTAATGAGGGCGGAATTTATAAGGCAGGCACACCCGAGGAAGTCCTGAGTTATAAGATTATTGAGGAAGTGTATAAAACGGTTGTGGTTGTGGAAAAGAACCCGATTTCTTCAAAGCCATACGTTGTTCTTGTCTCGCAAGAAGAGAGAGAAAAGCGCAGGAAATAAGGAATTATTTAATTTATCCGGATAGGTAAAGGAAGTGAAGGTGTGATTCCTTCCGCTGCCCCGCAACGGTAATTTTTCTGTAGTTAACGTACAAGAAAAATAACTACGAAAATGAGCCCGGACGATTACTTATCTCGGAAGTATTCTCGCGGGAGGAAAAAATGGGAAAGAAATTTTTTATTTTTTTAGAACTGGCAATGTTATTGGTTTCCGCGCACGTTTATGGCGGGGAAGACCAATATAGCAAGATTAAGGTTATGGAATTAGAGCCGATAACAGTAACTGCTTCAAGGACAGAAAGAAGAATATCAGAGGTTCCTTCCAATACAAGTATTATTTCAGAAAAAGATATCCAAAGTTCAAACGCAAAAAGCATCTCTGATTTATTGAATAATCTCGAAGGGGTATATACGTATGACGCTTCCGGAGTGGGATCTGTCGGAGTCGTCAATATGCGCGGTTTTTATGGGGGCATGTCTTCGCATCAGCTGGTGTTAGTAGATGGAATACCCCAGAACAAAGGCAAAGACAAGCTGGTTGACTGGGATATGATTTCGTTGGATAACATAGAAAGCGTTGAGGTCCTGCGCGGCCCAGCGTCAGCCCTTTACGGGGATAACGCGATGTCCGGTGTAATCAATATAATTACCAAAAAGCCGGCTGGAAAACCCGAGGCTAGAGTTTATGCTTCTTACGGAAGTTTTAATACGCAGGAATATAAAACATCTGTTTCGGGCGCGTATAAGTCGGAGGACAATGGTTTGCCCTCCTCTAGGCAAAGCCATAAGTCAGAGGACAATGGTTTGCCCTCCTCTAGGCAAAGCCATAAGTCAGAGGACAATGGTTTGCCCTCCTCTAGGCAAAGCCATAAGCAGCTGGGGGTTCTTTTGGGTGCAAGCCAAAAAATTACCGATGGTTTCCGGGAGCATTGTAATTACCAGAGGACGCATATAGACGGAAGGCTTGATTATAATATTAACGATGCCCAAAAAGCGCAATTTTTATTAGACTATTATAAGAAAAAACGCGGGGCCCTTCCCTGGGCTTTATCCGAAGCCCAGATTGCGCAAGACCGGCGTCAGGCGCGTCCGGGTACGGAGAATGATAAAAGCGATGAAACAAAAAGCGACATCAGCATTACGCACGCCTGGGATATAAGCAATAATGCAAAAACAGAGGAGACATTCTATTATAAATATGATAACGCCGATTCCTTTTACACCGGCCCCAACCTTACTCAGAATTCTCAGAAAGAACAGCTTGAGGATGAGGATGCATATGGTTTTATGCTCAAAGGCAGCGTGAAGCAGGAAATTATGGGATTAGGCCATGAATTTACCGCAGGGGTTGATTTAGAAAAAGATAATTTCGATTACAAGGAATACGCGGCGCCATATCGGCAAAGGGGAGCGCTCCAGAGTGATTACGGCGTTAAAAGAGGTAAAATCGGCCCCTACCTTCAAGACGAAATTAAACTTAGCGATTCTCTACGGTTTGTCGGAGGGGTCAGGTATGATTGGGTAGATTTTGATTTTGATGACCGTAAGACCGCAAGTAATTCAAAAACGGAAAAAATGTCTAAAATAACTCCGAGATGTAGTTTAGTATATGTGTATCAGAGAGATTCCAGTCTTTATGCTAACTATGCTCAGGCTTTCAGGACTCCTACAATAGGCCAGATGTTTACTTATGGCTCATCGGCTAACCCCAACCTTCTACCCGAAGAAGCGGTAAATTATGAAATAGGATTGCGTCATTCTTTTAACGAATTTTTTAAAGCAAATATAAGCTTATACTGGATGGAACTTGATAATGAGATCTGGTATGACTATGCTACCAGTAAATATCAGAATTATGGAAAAACCTCCCATAAAGGAATAGAGACGGGTTTAGATTTTAAAATAAATAAATCGTTTTCGAGCTTTGTGAATTACACTTATTCCAGAGCGAAGAATGAAAATGGTAGCTATGCTGGTAAATACTTGACCAATATTCCTATACACAAAGCAAGTTCAGGATTACATTTTACTACTGAGTTTGGCTTAAGTTGGGATTTGATTGTCACGTATATTGGTAGCTCGTATATTGATTCCACGAATAATAACAAACTTCCGAGTTACGCAACAGCGGATACGAAAATTAGCTATCAATATAAAATGATGAAGATATCCGCGGGGATTGATAACTTGTTTGACAAAGGGTATAATTCATACGGTTATGTAAGTGCTAATATTAAATATTTCAATCCAGCTCCGGGAAGAACATTTACTTTGGGAGTTGAAGCTAAATTTTAGTTTATGAAAACATTTATCTATAATAATATTTAATTGTGAACTGGTGACGTTTTAAAGGGATGCCCTTGAAAACAGGGTGTCCCTTTTTCTTTGGATGTGGTTTATCAAATATTTTATGGTAAAATATACCTGATTGCGCAAGGGGGCAGAAAATGAAAAAGAATATTTTGTTTGTTTTTCTTTCCGCAGTTTTGTTTTTAATTACTCCAACAATAAGTCCTCCCAACCTAAAAGCCCAGCCGGAGCAAACCAGCCAAAGACCTGTCCCCAGGATCGCTAAATATTGGCAAAAGGTAAGGGAGAACGTTGTCCAGTGCCTTTTGTGCCCGCGTAAGTGTGTTTTAGATGTAGGCCAAAGAGGCGTGTGCACAGTGCGCATAAACAAAGACGGGAACCTCTATACCTTGGGTTACGGTGACCCGGTTACCATTAATATTGACCCGATTGAAAAGAAGCCCTTTTTTCATGTGGCTCCGGGAGAGCCGGTATTTTCACTGGCAGTAGCCGGTTGCAATATGCGTTGTTTATTCTGCCAGAATTGGCAGATATCCCAGTCTAAGCCGGATGAGACGCAGAATTATTATCTCTCTCCGGAGGAAGTGGTAAATTTAGCCATAAAGAATAATTGCAGGTTTATAGCCTATACCTATACCGAGCCTACTGTCTTCTATGAATACATGCTGGATATCGCCAAAATAGCAAGGCAGAAAGGGATAAAAAATACCATGCATACCTGCGGGTATATAAACCCTGAGCCCTTAAGGGAATTATTAGAATATATGGACGCGGTCAATGTTGATCTCAAAGGCTTCACCGAAGAATTCTATGCCAAAATAGGGATGATGGCGCAATTGCAGCCGGTTTTGGACACGCTGAAGATAATCAAGGAAAAGGGGGTCTGGCTTGAAATAACCAACCTGCTTATTCCGGGCTTTAATGATGATCCTGTAAAGATAAAAGAGATGTGCCTCTGGATTAAAGATAACCTGGGGGATGAGGTACCGCTGCACTTTAGCCGTTTTATGCCGAATTTTAAACTGGAAAATCTTCCGCCTACTCCGATGGAGAAGCTTGAGGAAGCTTACAAAATCGCCAAAGATTGCGGAATAAAATATGTGTATATAGGAAATGTTCCCGGTAACCCCGCGGAAAATACTTATTGCCCGCATTGCGGAAAGATAATCGTCAAAAGGAGAGGCTACCGGATCTTAGAGAACAATATTAAGGATGGGAAATGTAAATTCTGCGGGTATAAGATCTCCGGAAGATGGGATTTTAAATAAATATGCTTAATACCGTCATCTTTTGGCAGCTTTTTGGCATTGGATTTAGTTTTGGTTTAGCCGGGCCCTGCCTTTTGGTTTGTACCCCGGTTTTAATTACCTACATCGCGGGAAAACAAGTAAGGTTGAGGCAGGCCTTAGTTGACATATCTATTTTTTTAACCGGAAGGCTCCTGGCCTATCTTGTATTAGGATATTTAGCCGGTTTATCGGGATTGATTCTAAGGCAATTCACTAATTCAAGCCTGGCCGCCTCCTTGAAGGTTTCCGGAGGGATAATTATTATCCTTCTGGGGATTTATGTCTGGTTGGGCAAAGAACCTCTCTCCTGGGCATGCAAGCGCAAGGCAAGCACGATATTTAATTCAGCCGGCCTTTTTATTCTGGGTTTTGCTATCGGAGTATTTCCCTGCGCCCCGCTTTTAGCATTGTTGTTTGAGATCACCTTAGTTTCTAAATCTGCCTGGGGAGGACTGCTTTACGCTTTAGCTTTTGGTTTAGGCACGTTTATCTCCGGTTTTATTGTTATGGCTGTTTTGTCGGGAATATTTACCCGCCTGCGGCCGGAGATTTTTAAATCCGGAACGGGCAATTTGATTTTCAGGACGATCTGCGCGGTTCTGCTTATTTTATTGGGATCAAGCCTTATCTTGGGGATGGCAAGTTGAAAAAAGGGATATTGTTTTCCATAGCTTTGATCGGGTTTACCGCTATAGTTACGCAGATCATCTTCATGCGGGAGTTTCTCGTTGTTTTTTATGGCAATGAAATAACCATAGGTTTTATTTTTGCCGGCTGGTTTATCGCAGGCTCGCTCGGCAGTTGGTTGCTGGGAAGGTTCAGCGACAAAATCAACCCTAAGATCGTTGTTTTTTCCCTCTGTCAAATAGGTTTAAGTATCCTGCTTCCTTTAAGCATCCTGGAAATAAGGTCAATAAAATCCATTCTTCATTTTGGTTCCGGTGAGGTTATCCCTCTCCTGCCTATGTTTTTATCCAGTTTTCTCATCCTGCTTCCGGTATGCCTGTTATTGGGTTTTATGTTTTCCTTAAGCTCAAGAATATATGATATTAAATCCGATATAATAGCCGCCAAAATCGGGATGGTTTATTTCTTAGAAGCGATGGGTTCAATAATCGGAGGGCTTTTAGTCAGTTTTATCCTGATCCGCCTGCTGAATTCCTTCCAGATCATGGCTATTTTAAGTTTGTTGAATATATCAGGTGCGATTTTATTGCAAACCCTCTCTGAAAGCAAGAAAACCAGGCTGGTTTTTATCGCTGTTTTCACAGGTTCGCTTATCGCTTCACTTCTGATCTGGCTCTTTAACGGCTGGGATGATCTTCAACAAAAGTCATTAAAGCTGCAGTGGAAAGGATACGAGCTCCTGGCCTCGGAGAATTCTATATACGGCAATATCGCCGTGACAAAAAGCCGCTCTCAACGCTCATTTTTTTATAATGGGGTCCATCTTTATACTCTCCCGGATCAGCTTACTTCCGAAGAGGCCGTGCATTTTGCCTTATTAGAGCAGCCAAAACCTGCAAAAATACTTTTAGTGGGGGGCGGGGTAGGTGGCCTGCTGGAGGAGGTGCTTAAACATCCCGCAAAGAAGGTCGATTACCTGGAACTTGATCCTATGATCATCCGGATGGCGCAAAGCTATCTGCCAAAAGAAGAATATCGTTTTTTAAGGGACCGGCGGGTGGAGGTCAAAAATTTAGACGGCAGGTTGTTTATTAAAAGCACCAATAACAAATATGATTGCGTTATCGTGCACTTAGGGGATCCTTCTTGCGCCCAGATGAACAGGTATTATACGGTTGAATTCTTTAGAGAGGTAAAAAGGGTCTTAAATGATGGGGGTATCCTGTCTTTCGCGCTTACCTCTTCAGAAAGTTATATAAGCCGCCAGCTAAAAGATTTCTTGAAGTCTATTTACGCAAGCCTCAGGGAGGTATTTTCAGATGTCAAAGTCATTCCGGGGGACACTGCTTATTTCCTGGTCTGCGATAAGCCGGGCCTTTTGACTTATGATTACAAAATATTGGAGGAGAGGGCTAAAGAGAGAAACCTGGATATAAAATATGTCCGCGAATACTACTTGTTTTCTAAATTATCTCCCCAAAAAATAAATTCAACCGAGAACGCTTTGCAGCCGCAAAAATTGGTCAAAGCAAACTATGATTTCCGTCCCATATCATACTACTATGATATGGTATTCTGGGCAGCTCACTTTAAGGACTCTTTTTTAAGCAGGATACTTGAAGCAGCGACGGAAAGCAAAATATGGAAGATCGTGTTTGGTATTTGCGGCCTTATTCTTTTATTTGGGCTTATCAGCGTAAAAAAGAAAACGGAATTGCGCAGGCGAGCCACCCTCTTATCGATTATGACTACAGGTTTTACGCAAATGGTCATCCAGATCGCGATCTTACTTTCTTTTCAGATCATTTACGGTTATGTATATTATAAGCTGGGGTTGATCATTACCGCTTTTATGGCCGGCTTGGGCATGGGCAGTTTGTGGATAATAAGAATTATGCCTAAGCTTAAAAAAGATCTAAACCTGCTTATCTGGGCGCAGCTGGCTATCTGTATTTACCCTCTTACTTTGCCTGGAATCTTACTTTGGCTTTCAAATTCAAGCGCAGGAGCTATCTCCTGGTTAGGTTCAAATGTCTTATTCCTATTTTTGCCGATAATAGCCGGTTTTATCGGGGGATTTCAATTCCCGTTAGCAAATAAAATATACCTGGGCAACGAGAAAAAAGATATCGGCAAGGTAGCCGGTTTAAGTTATGGCATGGATCTATTCGGCTCCTGTTTAGGGGCGTTTTTAACCGCTATTTTTTTGATTCCTATCTTAGGAATACCAAAGACTTGTTGGGTGGCGGCAGTAATTAATTTTATTGTTTTGGCATTGTTAACTTTCGGATCTCCCTCTTGTAAGATAAGCCTCCCCGTGATAAAATAAGCTATGGTCTACGATTACCGGTTATTGCGGCTTACCCTGGTTATCTCCCTGCTTGCCCATGGCGCTATCCTCCTGCGCAGCCCCAACATGAATCCTTTTTCCCCGGCGCCGAAGAAGCAGAAGATAGAGGTGCGTTATGTTAAGGCATCCTCCGGGCCCGGACAACAAAGGATGCCTTATAAATCTGACCCCTTGCTGAAGCTTGATGCCAAGGTCGTTGCAGGCAACAGGATCCCGCCTCCCTATATTGAGCGGGAGCAGATTTTCAAAAACAAACAGGATATTTTGGTGAATAAGTCACCGGGGCTATCCCGGCCGAGTCTTACCGCCGCTTCTCCAATAGCGATAAGAAAGAAGATCTCCCTGCCTCCGATAGATATGGCTAAGATCAAGAACCCCAACTACATCAGTTATTATCAGATCGTCCGCGAGAAGATCCGGCGCAGCGCGTATCAAAACTATACCCACAATGAAACAGGGGAGGTATATGTATCCTTCATTATCTCAAATGACGGCTTGATTAGGAATGCGCGCTTGGTGGAAGAGAAAACAACTGCTAATGATTACCTTAAAGGTATCGCGTTAGAGAGTGTCAGGGAGGCATCTCCATTCCCAAACTTTCCCAAAGAGCTGGACTACCAGCAGCTTTCTTTTAACATCATCATATCGTTTCAAATAGAGTAGATGTCCGGTAAGCAGATGGTTTGGCTTGTTTTGAGCAGGAAACAAATGCAGCCGAGGGGTGACACTGAAGAGGGGCCTCCTCGTTCCGAGGACAAACTTGCCCGCAGGAATGGGGAAACTTCAGTGGCAGGACCCCGAGGCAGTAGAGTAGAATTATTGACAGTTTTTTGAAAGAGTGGTATATTAAAGGCTTAAAATTAAACCGAAAGGAGATGATCATATTGTCACAGGTTGAAGTCAAGAAAGACGAATCTTTTGAATCCGCGCTGCGCCGCTTCAAGAAGAAGATCGAACAGGAAGGTATACTGCGGGAGGTGCGCGACCGCAAGCACTACGAAAAACCCAGCGAGCGCAAAAGAAAGAAAGCAAAAACCAGAAGATAAGGGATGGACCAACCTTATATCCGTAAGCCCGTTGCAGCCGGCCAGTTTTATCCTTCATCAGCCAAAGAGATCAGCAAGATGGTTTCTCTTTTTGCTGGTCAAGGGGGCCCCAAGAAGGAGGTCATAGGATGTGTCCTGCCGCATGCCGGATACACCTACTCCGGCAGGGTTGCTGTCCAGACTATTTCAAAGGTAAATATCAAAGGCACCGTTGTGCTCTTGGGTCCGAACCATACCGGCATCGGAGCGCCTTTTAGTATAATGCCCCGGGGGTTTTGGGAAACTCCCCTTGGTAACGTAGAGATCGATGAAGGCTTGAGCCGGCTGCTCTTAAATAAAACCAGGCATCTGGAAGCGAATATGCTGGCGCATCTGGATGAACACTCCCTGGAAGTGGAGCTGCCTATACTGCAGTATTTCAGTAAGGATTTTAAAATTGTCCCTATCTCTATCATGAGTGATGATCTGGATGCGCTTAAAGAGCTGGGCGAGGAGTTAGCCGCCGCGATCAAGGACAACGATCTTAAAGGTTCAACCATGATCATTGCCAGCTCAGACCTTACGCATTACGAAGAGCGAAGAAGCGCCGAAAAGAAAGACGCCATGGCGATAGAGGCAATAATAAGTTTGGATGAAAATAAATTAGCCCAGGCAGTCAGGCAGTTTGATATCTCCATGTGCGGTTTTGCTCCGGTGACAGTCCTGTTAAAAGCCGCTAAACTTCTGGGGGCTAAAAAAGGTGAGTTGATAAAATACCAAACCAGCGGCGATACGACTAAAGATTTTTCCAGCGTAGTTGGTTATGCCGGAATCACAATCTATTAAATTATGGATGAGATTAAGAAGAAAATAGACCAGGACTGGAAGGAGAATGTAGAAAAGGAAAAAGCAGCGCCTAAGGAGAAGGCCGGGTTTGTCCCGCCTGCTCCGGACTTTAAATTTTTTGTCACTACCCTTGCCATGCAGGTATCCATTGCCCTGGGGCATATGCCTAACCCGGCAACGGATAAAGTTGAGGAGGACCTGACCCAGGCAAAATTCCTCATTGATACCTTAGGTATGCTGCAGGAGAAAACCAGCAATAATCTCTCTAAGGAAGAAACCGAACTCCTGGAAAATTTACTTTATGAGTTAAGGGTGGCTTATCTGGAGAAGGAGAAAGGAAAAGCGAAATGATTGACAAGGAATTGCTTGATATATTGGCCTGCCCTGCCTGCAAAGCGGATGTGGAATTAAAGGACAATAAGATCGTCTGCAAGAAGTGCGGGAGGAAATATCCGGTCCGCGACGGTATCCCCATAATGCTCGTTGATGAGGCAGAATGATAAAAATACTCGTCATCCATGGACCTAATCTGAACCTGCTCGGAAAGCGGGAGCCGGCAATTTACGGCCGGGTAACTTTAGACGGGATCAACCGGATGCTTAAAAGCATGGCAAAGAAAAGAGGTGTCGGCCTTGTCATTAAACAAAGTAACCTTGAAGGCCGCATCGTAGATTTTATCCAGCAGGCCAAAAAGAATAAATTCCAGGGTATCCTGATCAACCCCGCTGCTTATACCCATACCAGCGTGGCCTTGCGCGATTCAATAGCCTCTTGCGGCTTGCTCACGGTAGAGGTACATCTTTCCAATATCTATTCCCGCGAAGAGTTCAGGCATAAGTCCCTGGTCTCACCCGTGGCCAAAGGCACGGTCCTGGGGTTTGGGGCCAGGAGTTACACTTTGGGTCTGGAAGCCCTTATAGATTTAATTGAAGCGCAATGAACCTCCGCCTGAAGAGCGCGTATTCCCAATTAAAACAGCGAGGGCTTGACAGCCTACTGGTTTCTCTGCCGGCGAATATATCTTATCTTACTGAATCCTTAAGCCGCGATTCCTATCTTTTAATTTCTGAAAAAGAGAATATCTATTTTACCGATTCCCGTTATACCGAAGAAGCCAATTCCTTTCTAAAAGACAATGCTAAGCTTAAAGAATGTAACGGCCCGGTGTTTAAATGTATTGCCCAGACAGCCCTGGAGCTGGGTTTAAAAAGCACAGGCTTTGAAAGTAGACACCTGCCGTTTTCCGAGTTTGCCAAGATCAAGGAATATGCCAAAGGTGGTTTTGAGCTGATTCCTGTTCACGGCATCATTGAAGATAGAAGGCAGGTTAAAGATAAAAAGGAAATCGCCAGGATCAGGAAGGCAACGCGGATAACCGCTTTAGCTTTAGAGTATATCAGGAGGTTCCTTAAACCGGGCATAAAAGAGGTAGAGGTGGTTGCGGAGCTTGAGCGTTTCATCAGGTATCAGGGCGCCAGGGCCTCTGCCTTTGATATAATCGTGGCATCAGGCCATAACTCAAGCCGGCCGCATCACCTTTCCGGCTCAAGAAGGCTAAGGGATAATGAGCCTGTGCTTATTGACCTGGGGGTTGACTTCCAGGGCTATAAATCCGACTTGACAAGGGTTTTCTTTTTGGGTAAAATAAAAGTTCTTGTCCGCAAAGTTTACGCTATCGTGCTTTCAGCGCAGGAGTTGGCGATAAAAAGGATAAGACCTGGCGCAGAAATGGCTGAAATTGATAGGGTTGCGCGGGAATACATCCGTTCAAAAGGGTATGCGGGGTATTTTACCCACAACCTGGGCCATGGTTTTGGCCTTGAGGTGCATGAGGAGCCGCGTATCAGAGGCAAGGAGGCTGGCGCCTTGAAGCCGGGAATGACTTTTACCGTTGAACCGGGGATTTACCTGCCGGGTAAATTCGGGATAAGAATAGAGGATATGGTTTTAGTGACAAGAAAGGGATGCGAGGTATTAAGTGGCTCTATCAATAAATGAGATCAAGTCAGGGGTAACTATTTTAGTTGACGGTGATGTCTATGTTTGCCTGGATGCCCAGCATGTTAAGCCGGGTAAAGGCGCTGCCTTTGTGCGGGCGCGCTTACGCAACATGAAAACCAACAATGTCCAGGAGAAGACCTTTCGCGGCGATGAAAAGATCGAGCAGGCTTTTGTGGAGGAGCGCACGCTGCAATACCAGTATTCAAGCGGTGGGATGTTTCATTTTATGGACAGCGATAATTTTGAAGAGATCGCCATACCCGAAGAAACTGTCGGGGATAAGGCGAAATTATTAAAGGATAACCTGGAGATCCAGGGTTATTTTTTTAAAGGGGCTACCTTGTCTATCAGTTTGCCTAATTTCATTGAGTTTAAAATTGTGGAGACTGAACCGGGCATAAAAGGCGATTCGTCAAAGAGCGGGACTAAACCGGCTACGGTTGATACCGGGGCAATTATACAGGTCCCGCTATTTATTAATATGGGAGACAGGATCAAGGTGGATACCCGCACCGGCGGCACTTATGTGGAAAGGGTCAACTAAAGGAGCCCTCTATGAACATCAAAGAAATCAAAGAGATGATCAATCTGATGAATGAAAACGGCCTGGTTGAGCTTGAGGTGGAGAAAGAGGATATGCGCATCCGTCTTAAGAAAACAGCCGCCGGCCTTGAAAGCCCTATAGTCATAGAGAGGCAGGGTATGGTTCCCCTCCCGGCAGCTGCAGGGCAGCTCGGCCCCGAAACAGATACTAAAAACCTGGTTAAGACAGTAGAGATCAAGTCTCCCATGGTCGGTACATTTTACCGCGCTCCCAACCCGGAGGCCCCACCTTATATAGAGGCCGGCCAGGTCATTGAACCGGGCCAGGTGATCTGCATAATTGAGGCAATGAAGCTAATGAATGAGATCAAGTCAGAGATAAGGGGCAAGATCCTCGAGATATTAGTAGATAACGCTGAGCCGGTTGAATTCGGCCAGTCTTTATTCCTTATTGAGCCGCTTTAAAAACGATCATGTTCTCCAAAATACTCATTGCCAACCGAGGCGAAATCGCCTTAAGAATAATCCGCGCTGCTCACGACCTGGGGATCCGCACCGTGGCTGTTTACTCCCAGGCCGACGCTAACAGCCTGCACGTGCGTTTTGCCGACGAAGCCATCTGCATCGGCCAGGCATCCTCTTCCAATAGTTATTTGAATATCCCCGCGATTATCAGCGCGGCGGAGATTACCGACGTAGAGGCCATACACCCGGGTTACGGGTTCCTGGCTGAGAACGCGCATTTTGCCGAGATCTGCGAATCCTGCAAGATCACCTTTATCGGCCCGACACCGGAGAATATCCGGCTTATGGGTGATAAAATGGCGGCGCGCGCGGCTATGCAGAAGGCCGGGCTCCCAATCGTGCCCGGAAGCCGCTCGGTCATCAAGAACAAGGAGGAGGCGCTTAAGACCGCTAAGAGCCTCGGTTATCCGGTAATCATCAAGGCAGCTGCCGGAGGCGGGGGCAAGGGGATGCGTATCTGCCACAATGACCTTACCCTGGTCTCAAGCCTTTTGACCGCCCAGAGCGAGGCGGAAGCGAATTTCGGAAACTCCAGCGTTTATATTGAAAAATATATAGAAAAGCCGCGGCACATAGAGGTGCAGATAATCGGCGACCGGATGGGCCATATTTTGCAGCTCGGTGAAAGGGACTGTAGTATCCAGAGAAGGCACCAGAAATTGCTGGAAGAGTCACCCTCGCCTGTGGTGGACGCTAAAATGCGCAAGAGATTAGGAGAGATGGTCTTGAGGGGGATGAAATCCTTAAATTTCGTCAGCTGCGGCACGATCGAGTTCCTGCTTGACGTAAAAACGAATAATTTTTATTTTATGGAGATGAATACGCGCATCCAGGTGGAGCATCCGGTTACCGAGATGGTTACCGGCATTGACCTGATCAAGGAGCAGCTGCGCGTAGCCAGCGGTGAGAAGCTCAAAATCCAGCAGGATGATGTGCGGATTAACGGTGCCTCCATTGAATGCCGCATCAACGCCGAAGATCCGGATAATAATTTTATGCCCTCTCCCGGAAGGATAGAAACCCTGATCCTTCCCGGAGGCCCGAATGTGCGTGTGGATACGCATATTTACGCCGGATACGAAATACCTCCTTATTACGATTCCCTCTTAGCCAAGCTTATTGTCCACGGTAACAACCGGCAGGAGGCGATCAAGACCATGCGCCGGGCATTAAGCGAATTTTATATCGCGCCCATCAAGACCACCATACCTTTTCACCTCAAGCTTATGGATAACGCGTTATTCAAGAAAGGGGACATATCCACCCATTTTGTGCAGGAGCTTTTGGTAAATGAGGGTATAGACACCCCGCGCTAATTGGAATTGCGCGGGTGTTGTCTAGGTAGACAAGGAGAGTAGATGAAGAGCGAAGAGACAAGGAATGAACTGGGGGTAGTCAGGATTCATAAAAACGTTATCGCTTCCATAGCAGCCATTGCCGCTGCGGAGATCGAAGGGGTCAAAAGGGTCGGCGGCGGCTTAAAGAACGGCCTGCTTGAGCTGGTCGGCCAGAAATCGCAAGCTGCGATAAAAGTGGATATCTCCAGGAATGAGGAGGTAAGGGTGGATATCCCGCTGGTCATCAAGTACGGTTACAATATCCCGGATATCGCCGGCCGCGTGCAGGAGAATGTGCGTTCCGCCTTGGATAAAATGAGCAATCTTTCCATTAAGGATATAAATGTGAATGTGCAGGGCATAGAAAGGGGGCAATAATGAAGTTTCTCTCCATTTTGGGAATTTTATTTTATGCCGCGGTTATCACTGCCATCGGCCTGGTGTTGATCGTCTTCGCCTTGAACCTGCTGTTGCCCCAGGATGTGAATAATTTTCTCCTTTACCTTCAGGCCAGCTCAAACTCCCGGATAATCATGGGCCTGGTGGGGCTGCTTCTGATCCTGATAAGTTTTTCTTTCGCCCAGATCATCCTGGGTAAATTCCAGAGGGAAAAGACGATTGCTTTTTCAACTAGCGGCGGCCAGGTAACTATTTCACTTTCGGCAGTGGAGGACCTTATCCGCAGGCTGGCCGGGGTGATCCCGGAGATCAAGGAGTTAAGGCCTGATGTCGTGGCGAATAAAAAAGGGATTATCGCGGATATGCGCGTAGTCCTGCGCTCTGAGGCGAATATCCCGGAGCTTACATCGCGGCTTCAGGAGATTGCTAGGAGCAAGATCCAGGAGGTTTTAGGACTGGAAGAGCAGATCATTATCAGGATCCATGTGGCTAAGATCGCGCATGATGACAGGGATAGCCGCAGGAGAAAGGATTTTGACAAAGAGGTTAAACCAGCAATACCGTTTGGCGGTTATGGACGGGTTTAAGAAGGAGCTCAAAAATGGCAAGGATCGGTATTTTAACAGGGGGCGGTGATTGCCCGGGGTTGAACTCGGTTATCCGGGCGGTAGTGCGTAAGGCATTACTTGAAGGCTATGAGATCATGGGGATCAAGAACGGCTGGAAGGGGCTGGTAGAGAATGACACCATGCCTTTAGACCTGGCTGCCGTCTCTGGGATCTTGCCTAAAGGCGGCACCATTTTAGGCACCAGCCGGACTAACCCGTATAAGAAAGAAGGTGACCTGCAAAAGGTCAAAGATAATTTTAAGAAGATCGGGCTGGATGCCCTGGTTGCCGTCGGAGGAGAGGATACCCTGGGGGTTGCCTCTAAACTAACCAAAGACGGCCTGCCGAATATCGTCGGCGTTCCCAAGACTATTGATAATGATCTATCTTCTACGGATTACACTTTTGGTTTTGATACGGCTTTGAATGTGGCCATGGAATGCATTGACCGCCTGCATACCACGGCTGAAAGCCATCACCGGATCATCGTTGCCGAGGTCATGGGCAGGCATGCCGGCTGGATCGCCATTGAGGCGGGTATTGCCGGCGGCGCTGATGTGATTTTGATACCCGAAATTCCTATTGATATGGATGAAGTCTGCGATGTAATTAAAAAAAGGCACTCAAGAGGCAAGACCTTCAGCATCGTCGTGGTTGCCGAAGGCGCCCAGTTTAAAGACGGCTCAATGATCACCCAGGAGCAGAAGCTGGATGCCTTTGGCCATGTCAGGTTAGGGGGCATTGGAGAAAGGCTGGGTGAGCAAATAGAAAAAAGGACCGGCTATGAAACCAGGGTCAGCGTTTTAGGCCATATACAGAGGGGTGGTTCTCCGACGGCCTTTGACCGTGTATTAGGCACGCGCTTCGGAGTAAAAGCCGTGGAACTGATCAAGGGCAGGAAGTTTGGGAGAATGGTCGCCTTGGCAGGGGTAAAGATTATTGATGTG
>Ga0315282_10000313_pt1 | contig 96833 bp, 81 predicted proteins | sample YL17G07_20_MG_FD_203693 | JGI IMG/M metagenome (GOLD analysis project Ga0315282, IMG submission 203693) | Sediment microbial communities from Yellowstone Lake, YNP, Wyoming, USA - YL17G07_20 | ecosystem: Environmental > Aquatic > Freshwater > Lake > Sediment | place: USA: Wyoming | collected...
TTGAGGCGATGGCGGCGCCACGGCAGTGGCCTTGCCAGTGGCGGGTCCCCTGATGATTTGCTGCTTCCCAGTCCCTCGCTGGAGTATTGGGAGCATTATACACAGCGTCATATTTGGTAAGAGCGCCTGGGACGCTGTACAGGTTGATCATCCCCCCCGGATGGGGATGGTCGTCCGGCGTTGCTTGGGTTTGAAGGATGCCATCGGGGCCGCATCGCACGACGTCGTTCTCCTCAGCCGCGCTGACGGGCTGCCCAACGGCCGTGACCTGCAAGTCGTCCGAGCTCTGCAGCTTCTGAGTGTCCGCTCTCCCATTGCCTCCGTCTTCGATATGGTCTCCCTTGCTGGCCCACCAGTAGAAATTCCATGGGCGCCTGACGATCTTCTGGGTTCCCTGCACCTCGCCGGCCATCCCCACCTGGCTGAATGTCGCCATCACCGCGCCCTGGGCGCCCCGGAGGTAGACGTAGTACCAGCCAAACTTGTTGAAGGGGACCTCGTAGTCGCCTCCAGTATAGACGGGTGTCAGGTCGTGACGCACGATGGCTATGGCGGTAGCGAAGCTCAGCTCGGAGCCGTCCGTATAATAGACTTCGGGCGGCCCACCTTCGAACTTCAGGTGGCCACCCCAAACCGTTGGCACGTAAACTTTTCCAACGACCCCGGCTTTGAGCAGCCTCGCGCCGCCAAGCGGGATCTTCGCCGTGCCCACGACCGTGAATTTCACGGTGTCCGTGAAGTGCTGCCCACCGGCGGTGCCGTCCAGCGTGATGGTGACGTCTGGGACGGTATCGCTGGCAACAAGGCCCTGGACAAACAGCTCGCGAAGGCCGCCATTGGGATACTCAATGTGATTATTCGGAATGGGAGTGCCGCCCGTGGCTGACATATAAAGGGCCACTTTGTTGGTCCCACCCGTGACGTCCAGCACTATCGGTCCCACGCTCAGGGGCTCAGCGTTCAGGAGGATCCTCTTCCGGTCGCCGCCAACCGCCATATAGCCCAGAGGCACCTGCCCTGGGACTTCGACAACCCCGTCAATCCGCAGGTCAACATCCACGATGGTGATGAAGACCTCATCGGTTGCCCAGGGGCTGCCAATTTCCCGGTCGGGGTACTCGTGGGGGCGTTGGTAGTCCAAATAAAGGTTCAGGCTGCAGTACCCGGCAGAAACGGGGTCCACCCAAAGCTCGGTGGGGGCCGGATGCTCAATGTAGGTGTCCGGGGCGTCCTCTTTCCAGCCCCAGGTGAAGTTTGTCAGGGGATTGCCTCCGGTGGGTTGGCCCTAGATGCTCACGTGGGGGCCGACGCCTAACTCCGCCCTGTACGGCGGCGGGGGCAAATGCGGCTGTGCCTTCTGGAAATGGTGGTTTTGGCAGGAAGGCATGACAGCATTCGGGTCGGCGGGATCGAAGCTCAATGCGAGGTGCTTGCGGCCTGAGCCCTTAGCCAGGAAGAACCCCGGCTGCTCTTCCAGCGTGTCGTTCCGGTCAGTGCACTGCCCGTCGAACGTCAATTCCGCATCGAAAACGCGGATGTACTCAGACTGCACAGTATCCGAATCAATTCCCTCCCAGGTGTATTTGACCGTCGTCCTTTGCTCAAGACCCGTAGTACTTGAACTGTAATTGACCGTACTGTCATGAAGTGCCGGGTTGAAGCCCCAGGTGTACGTGCCATCTGGCGGCTGCCCGTCGGCTATCAGCTCCGTGTACGACGTATACGGCCACTTCGAGACTGCACAGAGGGCCGGGCGGTGTCCTGGGGCGTCCGCCGTGACAAGTTGCTTGACAAAGAAGACCCGCACATCCTCATCAAGGAGCGTGTCGCCCCCGCCGGGAGGCACGGGTATGCCGATGTCCGTGTCGGGCGGGATGATGTAGACGTCGCCCGGGTCGGGAATGGCCTCGTAGGTTGGGGCCTGCGCCGAGACCATCCGGGCATGGCTAAGCGCTACGGCCGCAAGTGCGCCGATGACGCAAAGAGAAAGGGAGAACGAGACGACCCCCCCGAGCCCAACGCGCGACCCCTCTGCCGAGTCTCCATGGGCAGACCCTCCCCGCGAACAAAAAGGGCCAACCTTTGGGACGTCCGCCCCCTCTCGGCGTTTCCCAACTTTTGGAGAGGATAGTAAACTATGGGAGCGGTGCTGTCAAGCCGAATTTCGGCCGAAAGGGAGGGGTGAGAACGTTCCGTCACGGCCGAACGTCTGAGGGATGAGGGGTGTCAGCTATGATAGCCGGGGGCACTTCGGCAGGCTCAGGGCAAGCCCTTCGGCAAGCTCAGGGTAGGCGGCTGTGCCGCACTCGCACGGGTCGAATCGTGCTCTTGGCAGCAGAGGGAATATAGCACATGATGCTTTCCCTGCGTCCCGGAGAGGAGTGATAGGCGTCGCCCGCCCGGGCTGCCAGCGTGCGTGGACAGAGCCGCCACACAGAGGCAGCGGCATCACTTCCCGCCGGATGGCGCGACGATCAGCTTCCCCCGCATCCCCAGGTGGCCGAGCCCGCAGAAGTGGGAGCAATGTGTTGAGTACTCGCCTGAGTCCTTCGCATAGAACTCAACCGTGACCTTCTGGTGCGGCGGAAGAGTCACGTCAATGCCGTAGCCGTCAATGGCGAGGCCGTGAGTCACGTCGAGGCTTTCCACCTCCAGTATGACGTGACTGCCCTGCTTGACGCGGATGGGATCGGGTGAGAACTCGTACTTCTTGGCGGTAACCTGAATCCTCTCCACAGGCGCATCCGGCGGCATGCCTTCCAGGGCTGTGCTCTTCTGAACGGAGGAACAGCCGCAAATGCTGACGATGCTGAACAGAGCGATCAGGACGCTTTTCATCTTCGCCCCTCCTAAGCTGATACTGCCGACAGCGGCAATGCACCCGCGCACTTGCACGACGGCTTCGGTTTCCACCCGGAGTGCAGGGGAACTCTGGCGTCCGCCGCGCCGGATCGTTAGGGTCTACGGCCTGCCAAGACCACGAACCCACACCAACCCCGAAACCCGCTTCGACGAGCCATCCCGAGCCACTATGTGCACTGTACATCAAGAGCCCGCCACCGCGCAACTCAACGCGAGGCAGCCGGTTGCCTATCCCGCTAACCCCGCCTTTGACGCCCATTTGGCGGATCGTTCTGCCTGGACGGAGATCAGCCTCCCCGGCTGGGATGGCGTCAGCTTCAGGCAAGCCGCGAGCGTGTCGGCGGATGCCACAACAGAGGGGCACGAACCACAGCCGGGGCGGCCGGGGCTCCGCCCAGAGCAGGAGAAAGGTAGAGCAGGAGAAAGGAGAGGGCAATCCAAAGCAACCAAGGGCGGAAGACGCCAGCCGAGGCAAGCCCTCCACGAAGCCGGCGGGCAAGCAGAGTCGTGCGACGGGCGTTTCACGCACGGGCCGAATCGTGCTCTTGGCAGCAGAGGGAAAATAGTGCATGATGCTTTCCCGGCGTCCAGTCGCGGTGGCTCGGACGCTGATGTCGGCCGGTCCGGCGTGGTCGGAGGGGCGGCCCAGCCGTAAGCCGGCCAGCGGCCCTCGCAGCAGAAATCGCGCAATGGGAGAATGACGATGCCCGAAGCTCACGTCGGTTTCGTGCCTGACTGGCGCCGCCCGGTGAGGATTCCGGCAGACGTCCCTTTGGGGGGCACGGATCCGCCCTTCGCCATAGCGGGGCAGAAAGGGACATGGCGCGCGACCTTGCGGCTGGCACGCGCAGTGCCGGCGGGCGCCATTCTGAAGCTCGAGACGGCCTCGCCTCGCAACAACAAGCCCGCGTTCGTGGGCGATCAGGTCGAACGAACCGACGCTGACGGGTACTTAACGCTTCACGGGGAGCGCGGACTGCACCTGGCCATGAGCGCCGACGAGGAGCCGGGCCGCTACGTCGTGCAGGTGCCCGGCTCGGGGCTGGAGGCCGGGCACGTGCTGAGGCTGATCCTTGGCGACCGCTCCGGCGGCGGGGGCGGCATGCAGATGCCGACAGCACGTGCGCTCGACAAGTTCGTGCTGCTCTATGTGGCCAGGGACGCCGGCGACCGCCCCGGGACGTGGAGCCTGAGCAGTGCCGAGCAGATAGTGGCCGTCTGCAGCATGCACATCCTGGGGGGCCCCATTCATCACCTGCGCGCGTATGCGCCGTCGCAGGTCCGGCCGGGCCAGCCGTTCTACGTGCTGGTGCGCCCCGAAGACCAGTTCAGCAACCTCTCGCACGAACTGTTATCCGGCGCGGACGTGCTAATTGGCGACGAATCTCTGGAAACGGAGCAAGAGCCCGTTGCGCAGTCATCGTGCCTGCGATTGCGCACGGCGCTGCCGCAAGAGGGCGTCCACCGGCTCAGGATCGTCGGCCGGCCCGGCAGGTGGGAGGCCATCACAAATCCCATCGTATGCCCTGCAGAAGGCCCTGCTTGCCGGACCTTCTGGGGGATGATGCACGGACACACCGAAATCTCCGACGGTCGTGAAAGCCTGGACCGGTACTTCCACCAGTTGCGTTATGAGGCGGCGCTGGATTTTGCCGCCACAGCCGACCACGACGGCTTGCACGAAACGCCGGACGTTCTGTGGCAGCAGGTCTGTCGCGCCGTCGAAGAATGGCATGCGCCGGGGACGTTCGTCACGTTCCTGGGCTACGAGTGGGCCAGATGGCGGCGCAACGGCGACGGGGACCGGAACGTCTACTACTTGCACGACCATCGCCCCATGTTCCGCTCGGACGACCGGGAGTGTCCCACGCCGCCGGACCTGTTCCGGGCGCTCCAGAACGAGCAAGCCATCATCGTTCCGCATCACCCGGCCAACCCCGGGAACTGGTGTGACTGGAAGGACCATGATCCGGAGCACGAAAGGCTGGTGGAAATATACCAGGCCCTCGGCAGCTACGAATGCGCCGCGGCGGATGGAAATCCCCTGCCCCAGCGCCACGAAAAGCCGCTCTTCGAGCGGGGCTACGTCAGGGACGCGCTGGCGATGGGCTGGCGGGTAGGGTTCGCCGGCGGCGGCGACGACCACAGCGGCCACGCGGGCACGGAGTTCCCTTTCGACGGGGGCCATGACGGGCGGAAGGCGGGCCTGATGGCCGTCCTGGCGGCGGAACGGACGCGCGAGGCGATCTGGGACGCGCTCTGGAACCGGCGCGTAATCGCCACCACCGGACCGCGCATATTGCTGGACTATTCGTTGAACGGGCATGCGATGGGGTCGGAACTGACATTGGCGGCCGAGCCCCGACTGGCGCACTCGCGGCGGCTGCGCGTTTGCTACCACGGGACCGCGCCCGTCGAGCGCATCGAGATCATCCGGAACAACCGCATCGCGCATTCCGTGCGACCGAGGGCGACACTCGACTGCGAAGTGGAATGGGAGGACGTGGAGGAGTTGGACGGGCTCTGGATGCCCCCGGCGAAGTTCTGGCCGAAATCGTTCTGCTTCTACTACGTACGGGCGCTGCAGGCGGACGGCGAGATGGCCTGGGCGAGCCCGATATGGATTGAGCAATGAACACCGCTAACAGAATGCCGCGTGGAGCCGCGTTGCGCCACCGAACTCCTGGTGCGAGAGGAACAAGGCCTGCGGGCAGGTGCGTTGCCGGCAAGCCGGCGGGCCGGGGGGGCTATCCCGCGGTACGGCCGTCCTTGCTCGGGGCCGGGGGACTGACTAAAGGGCCTGCCGGTGGGCTGACCGGCTCGCCGCGCGGGACGCGGTCATCCTTCATGATGTCCAGCCCGCCCCAACCGAGGATGAAGTCGGCCAGTTCGTCCAGCTTGATCCGCAGGTGGAGGCCGATCCAGCCGATGTGCAGCGTCCGGTCGCAATCGAAGTACTCGTGGAACGGAGCCTTGTTCTCCGTGCCGAGCGCCAGGCGCAGCACGCCCTGGTCATACCGGGGCACGGCGTCGGCCTGGAGGTGGGATCCCACGCCGTACTGCTCCGCCCCCCATACGATCACTCCCCAGCTATCCTCCTGGACGAAATCGAAGACACCCGCCTGGCCGTTGGCAATGCCGATGAGCTTGCCGTCCACGTGGGCGTAGCCAAAGTCGAAGAGGTGCCAGAAACCGAGGTACAATCCGCCCTCGGGACTCGCATGGTTCGAGACCAGAACGCCGACGTTGAAGATGTCAAGCGCGTCCCGGCCGCGGTCTGTGAGGTAGGCACAACCCGAGGAGGCCACCAAAGCACTCAGGATGACCAACGTGCAGAGAGCGCGGCGCGCTGTGGCGCCACAGTCGAGAGCGGCCTTCTGTACGGCATCGAACAATCGGTTCACGGCATCTCCTCCTGAAGCTCAGCTTTAGTTCGGCGACCTGCATTCCTTCCACAATCGTCCGCGCCAGGCGGCGCTTGCCGTGCTGGGCTGATGAGCGGCCCTCCACGTCCGAATCCACTTCATCACGCAACGGACCGATGAGGATGAGCACGAGCAAGACTGCAGAAGACACTGAGAAGATGAGGCCGGCGTCGTCCAGCGCGTGTCTCAAGCCAGGCTATTTGAAGATGCTTTCGATTCCCTTCTGGACTCCACTGGCAGCTTCCTTTGCCTTCTTAGCGCCATCCTCAATCGCGCCCTGGCCGGCCTTCAGCGCATCCGACAACCCGCCTTTGAGGACGTTCAGCTGCTCGGCAGAGAGCACCGAGCCCACCGCTCCCGCGACTGCCTCATAGATGGCGGTCAGCGTGCGGCTCGCCACCTCCTGCGGGGTGGCCCCCTGCCCACCGGTTCCGACGTTCGAGATCTGAATGTCAGGCACCGGGACGCCGACGCTCCCGACAGCCGGCAGTCCTGCAATGGAGACCTTGGTCCCGGCCACTTTGATAAGGCCGATGCGCATTTTCTTCTGTGCCTTTTGCTCCTTCTCCGGCTGAGGAGCCGGCGTTTGGAGGCCCTTCATGATCTCGCCCATGTTGGTCTTAGTGCCCGAGAACTCCAGGGTGACGGCCGGCTGCTCTACTTCGATCAGGGGGATGATCATCTCATCGCTCAAGAGCGATCTGAGCTTCGCATCAACCCGGATCTTGCCCGCTGTGAACGAGTTGGGGGTCTGGAACCCCGGTGGGTTGCCCATCTTAAGGCCTTCGATTGCGAACGAGCCGCCCAGGAGTGAGATCCGGACCTTCTCTACCGATAGCGGCACCTTGGCGACCCGCGGGCCGACGGTGTTGATGCCGGTCTTGACGATGCTGTCCAGCGACAGAACGACGACGATCCCGGCGATGATCGCGAGGACCACCAGGCCGCCCAGTATCCAAAGAACTTTTCTCATCACGGGTTTAAGTGTCATAGCTGCTCCTCCTAACCAACTCTCCATATGCGAAAAACTTTAGACGGACCACAGCAATCATCGGCCCGGCGCAACGCCTCCGCCGGGCGCCGGTGTCACTGTTGCCGATTCAGCAGGCTTGACCTGCTGCTGAGTCTCGACTCTCTGGCCGACAAGCCCCCCGGTCCATTCGTAGAGCTTGCCCAGGCGATTAAGGTAATAGAGCGCGAGCAGCACAACGACCAGCAGCGCAATGACCTTTGGCCAGGGACTGGGCTTCTCCGCGTACGGGTCCACAAGGGAGCGCTCGGCGCCCGTCGGGAGCGCCGCTACGCCGGTGAGCGAGCGGCCAAATGGCACGTTGATCCTCACCCGCGCGTTGATGGCCCATCCGTTCGCCTCCAGGATCGGGCCCAGATTCCGCTGGCGCAGTTTCATGTAGGCCAGGAGCATGGACGGGCCGGAAATGACCGCCAAGGCCCCGGCAAGTACCAACGGTTTTTGCCAGGCGTTGAGTTCCACGAACTTCGACATGACAACCGCGAGGGCTGTCCCCAAGGCCCCCATCGCCAGGCCGATGGCGGCGAAAATGCCGGCAAACTTGGCAATGTCAAAGGCTTGTGAGCCCGCCCCCTTGCCGTCGTCCGTCTTCTTGGCGACGTCAGCCACTGCGGCGGTCAGCCTGTCGGTTGCCGCCTGATCGCGGCTGACGGCGAACTTCTCGATCTGCTCCTCTACAAACCGCGCCACTCGCTTATAGGGCGTCCAAAAGGCCTGGCGCACGCTGATGGGGTTCTCCACGATCCTGACGATGGTTGCATCCCAGTCCTGCCCCTTCCGGTCGTAGAACACGCCGTTTCGGCCCACCATCAGGAAGTCCGAGTCGCCGCCGGTAAAAGCACCTACGATTGAGATCCGGTCGGTGCCGCCTCTGCGCACGCAATCGCAGTAGGCCAGATAGCAGCGGCTCATGCCGGCGAAGGCGCCATGCCGGCCGGCGTCCTCGACCTTGATGCACAGGTCGCAGCTACGGCCGTCCAGATACAGCGTGCCCGCCTGGAAGACGGCCCTTGTCCTGCGGCTGTAGAAGTCGCGGAAGGAGACGAAGTTATTCAACAGCGTGTAGAGATCACGGTAGTAGTGGACCATCCTGTCCACGTCCGCAACTGCTCTGGCTTGCGGTTCGAGGGCCTTGTCCCTGGCAATGAGCGCCGCGATCGCGTTCCTCCCGGGGCCGGCAAGGACTTCGCGCACGCGTTTGAGGCCCAGTTTCTTCACCGTGAGGCCGGCCTCCGCTGCCGACCAGGCCTCGTAGGCCGCGAGTTTCTCAGTGAGTGCCTCCCACTCCTGCGCCGTGATGCTCGTCAGCGGACCAAGCACGGGCGTCACAAGGTCGGCGCGGAATTGCGCCATGGCATGAGCCCAAGCGGGATTGAGGCCGTCCTCCAGCGGCAGCGGGCGATCGGCCTCGATGCGCGCGAGTGGGAAGGCAGCCACCTCGCCTGCCGCGAAGGAGAGATCCTTGGGAGCCAGGGCTATGTAGTCGGATTCCTGGCGGTTGAGCGCAGACGTGGCGCGCGGGTCGAAGGCGGCCAGACGACAGCGGGTGAAATAGTCATCCACCTTCGCCTTCACTGCCTTCCAGGCGGCAGCGGCCGCGGGCGTCGCCTCACCCAGAGGAAGGATGGCGGGATCGGTCTCGGCCTTCTTCCACCAGTCTGAGTAAGCCTGGGCCTCGGCGAAGAACTGGTCCACCTTTGCCTGCGAGACTCCGGGCTTGCCGCTCCGGTCCGTCTCCGCGCCCACACAGTCAACGATCTGGCCGATCACTGTACGGATGGCCTCATCATCAGCCGAATCGGCGGGCACGACTCCGTCGCCATTGAACTTCGTTTGGGCGAAGATCTTGGCCGTGTCGGCCGTGTCTTCCGCGGTGATGACCGTCGCATCCTCCTTGCCGAGGTTTGTCAATATGTGCCGGGCTGACTCCAGCAGTTGTTTCCCCTGTGGCGACAGGTCGTTGATGGCGGAAAGTGGGAGCGCGGCCTCGCCCTTCATCAAGTCTTCAGGGTCCCTGAGCAGGGAGCAGGCCCATTGAACCGCAGCGATTATCTCCGGCACCCGGATGCGCGCATCCAGGTCCGTATCTATGAGGTCGAGCGTCCGCAAATCGAACTCCAGACCTCGCGTAGGGCAGCTCAGGGCGAGCCAGAGCTTCTGGTCCAGATGGTCCAGCGCAGTCAGGTCATCGCCCCTATCGAGACGGACCTGGTCAAAGCCCCCGACACGGAAGAACCGCCACTTGTGGTTAGCCTTGCTGCTGCCGGCCCCTGCCGAATCTGCTGCCATATGCGCTTACCCCCTGAGTACAGGCTGCCAAGGCAACTCCTTAGGCCGACCAACATTATAGGGGCTGCACCGCAGGCGTCAATGGAGACAGGTTGGGCAGATTGCTCCCCTGCGGGCGGCAGTTCCCCGCAAGTCAATGCGGCACCACGTTGCACGGTTCGGGCCCGTGCAGGCTTGCTGATAAGCGGGAACCGGGCTGAACGCGCTAAAGGCAAGCCGACGCGCGGGCTTCACGCCAGCCGGCAAGCACTTCGCCCGCGACGAAGAATGACCCCGTCACGCAGACTACATCGTCCGGATCGGCCTCTGAGAGCGTAGCCTGGGCGGCTTCCCATGCATCGGCAATGACGCGGATGCGCCCGTCGCCTGCAACGCCGGCTTCGCGCGCAGCCAGCGCCAAATCAGCCGCCGGGAGGGCACGCGGGAGCCGCGCCTGCGTGACGGTCAGGGATGCGCATCGCCCGCGCAACGTCCGCAGCATGCCTACGACGTTCTTGTCGGCGGAGCATCCGAAAACGAGGCGCAGGCGCCTGCCCGGGAAGTGGGTATCGAGGGCCTCCAGGAGCGCAGTGATGGACTCGACCGTGTGGGCCACGTCGAGCACGAGAGCCGGCGCCTTCTGTACCACCTGCACGCGGGCCGGCATACGGAAGCTTGCGATGGCCGCCGCTGTCCCATCGCGATCTATATTCAGATCGCCTTGGGCAGCCGACATTTCAAGCGCGGCTACGGCCGCCGCAAGGTTGTCAAGCTGGTGCGCGCCAAGGAGCGGGGTGAACAGGTTCTCGTAATTCCAGGCGGGGGTCCTGAGACTGAAGCGCCACCCCACCTCGGTAAGGGCCGAGCCCGCCGGCGCAGCGACCTGGCGGCGGTCCGAGAGGACGAGTTCGCGGCCCACTTCCCAGCGCGGGCAGCCCCTCTCTTCAGCTGCGCGCCGCAGCGCGACGAGGGCGCCCGGGTACTGCTGACGGCCGATGACCACGGGAATGCCGGGCTTCAGGATGCCGGCCTTCTCTGCGGCTATGCAGCCGGGCGTGGTGCCGAGTTTGTCGGTGTGGTCGAAGCCGATGGGGGTGATCACGCAGCAACGGGGCACCACGACGTTCGTCGCGTCGAGGCGCCCGCCGAGCCCGACCTCCACCACGGCCCATTCGACGTTCCGCTCGGTGAAGTACTCAAAGGGCAGCGCCGTGAGCATCTCGAAATAAGTGGGCGCCCTGAGGCCGCTCACCTCTTTCTCGCGCCGCTTGTCCTCGACGTAAGGCTGCATCCTCCGTGCTATGCGCCAGAACGCATCCTCGCCGATCATCTCGCCGTCCACGACGGCCCGCTCGCACGGCGTGATCAGATGCGGCGAGGTGAGAAGGCCGGTGCGATGGCCCGTCTCGGACAGACAGTGGGCAATCGCGCCGGAAGTGCTGCCCTTGCCCTTGGTGCCGGCCACGTGGACGATATTGTAGCCGCGATGTGGGTCCCCCAGGGCTCTGAGCAGCCCTTCCATGCGGCTCAGGTCAAGCCACTTCCGGTTATACTTCCATCGCTGGCTCTTCTCGTAGTTGAGGCCCTCTTCGATGAAGTCCACCGCTTCCCGGAAGCTGCTGATGGGCCCGCGGGGCTGCACGAGTTCCTGGGTTTCTGCGCCCATGATTTCGCCTGCGGAATAGGCCCCCGCTTAAGCGCGGGCATCGTTTTCCTTCTTGCCTGACGGATGGACTGGTTGAGAAAGTCGCGGCCCCCGGCTGGTGCGTCTTGACAGCAGCCCACTCTCTCACAGCAATGCAGGAAAATCAAGGGAAGGCAGTCTGTCGTCTCGGTGAAGGCCCCGTGGCGGGGCGGGACAGGACCCGCTGGTTGCGGGCTATGGAGGGACGATTCCCCACGAACCTATGGAGTTGCGGGCGGGGCGCTCGTGCGCTCTCAGGCCGCACGCCTCATTTCCTCTTCATCCGCCTTCGCCGCCCTGCCCTTTCCCTTCCCTCGGGCGCCGGCCTTGCTGCCGCCCTTGGCCATCATCTCGTAGAGGCGCACAGTCCCGCCCACGGCGAGGGCCGTCAGCATCCCGTAGACCATCATGAGGAAAGCTATGCCGGAGCAGTCCACGATGAACGTGCGGGCCGTCGTGAACCAGCCAGGGGAGGCAGCTATGACGCCAGCCTTCCGGACCGCGATGCCGGAGAACAGGGCAAGGACGACGGCCACGAGGCCCGCGCCAAGGAGGGCTTCCTTAACGCGCTCCATCGGTGCGCATGCGCCGAGGGCCAGGCTGAAGACGAGCGCAAAGAGAACGTAGAGCCTCAGACTATGCCAGTCAGCCTGAATCGCTTGGCTGACCACGCTGGAGAGGACGAGCCACGTGCCGTGCAGGAATCCTTTCAAGCCGGTGCCGTTCAGAGCGGAAAGGTCGGGCGGGGCATAGTGCAGGTTCAGCGGTGAGCCGAAGAGCGCGTTCAACTGCATCATCGCCACCGCGCCGCCGAAGACCGGCGCCAGGGGGACAAGAACCTTCCCAATGCTTGCCATCCCCTCGGCCTTGAAGTCTATGTCGTGCGCGGAGAGTTCGTAGATGCTGACCTTCGTGACGGTCCCCCCGCAAACCAGGGCCGTCATCACCATGCTCACTTTGCGGATGACCATTCCCGGCGCGGCGAGCAGCTGGACTCCCCGATGGGTCAGAGCGCCCGCCATGGCGAAGTGCATGAGCGCCCCCGTCAACAGGCAAAGGGCCAACCATATGAAAAGCGCCAGGTACTCCATGACCTATCCCTCCGCTTGGAAGTCGCCATTCCTGCAGCTTGTCGTGTGTCTATTGCCGCGACAGGGCGGCGCGGGGACACGGATTCCCAGTCTCAAGATTGTGGCGCAAGCCGGATGCCCGACGCAACATGGCGTCTACGGAGTGGCCTAAATGCGGCCCGCAAGGCTTGAGGAGCCCTTCCGGCCCTGCCGAAAATCAACCCGAGAGCGTGTTGGCGGGTTGCGAGCCTGCGGAGGCAATGCTTCAGGCACGGGACTTGCTTAGAGGCACCGAATGCAGCAACTCAGCGTCGGCGTCTGCCGGCGCAGTCTCGAAGAAACGGGAGCACGCGCAATCATGCCTCAAGCCGGATCGCCGGCTGGCGGCTGCGCGGACTGCCGATTTGTGTCGCCCGTACCCTCTAAGTGAGGAGCACATGAGATGCTTGCGATAGGAACGCAGGGCTGGGCGTTGCTGGGTGGAGTATCCGGCGTGGTTCTGCTGGGCATCATCATCGGCATCCGCGTGAAACTCCGCAGAAGGCCGCGCTGAAGGTCTGCGCCGGACTTGCACACGCGGGCGAGAGGCCTGCTGGACGGCCGCCGCAGGCCGGGCTACTCGTAGTGGAGCGTCTGGACCGGGTCCATGCGGGCCGCGCGCAAAGCAGGCAGGATGCTGAAGAGCAGGCTGCAGACGATGGCGCCCCCGGCCGTTGCAACCACGCTGACTGCGGTGACCTGGGCGGGTATCTGCTTGAAGTAGTAGATGTCCGGCGGGAACGGATCGAAATGGATCCTATCCCTGACTATATCGCGGATGACGTTGATGTGGTCAGCGAACAGAAGCCCTGCCCCCACGCCCGAAAGCGCGCCGATCACGCCGATGGCAAGCCCCACGACGAGGAACACCAGGCATATCTGGCCGTTCGTGAAGCCGACCGCCTTCAGTATTCCGATGTCCCGCCTGCGTTCGCTCACCATTGTGGTGACGATGGCAAATATGAGGAACTCCGCCACGATGAGTATCAGGCTGAGGATCAACGCCATCAGGAAACGTTCCATGCCGATGGCCTCGACGAAGGTCTTGCGCTGCTCCTCCCACGTCATGACGTGAAAGCCCGCGCCGCCATAGTAGAGGCCCACACGGCCGTCGCCGGTGGCCGCGAGCAGCCGCGTTCCGTCCGGCTTGAAGGCGGCGCTCTTCACCGGTGCGCCTTCGGCGGGGATTGCAGAACGGCGCACGGCTTCCCTCAGCCCGCCGCCAACCTGGTAGCTCCAGAGGCTGATGCCGCTCTTGCCGGCGGTCACCACCGATCCTGTCTCCTCGCCGAAGGCGATTCCCAGGACAGAGGCATTGCCGGCAGGCTCGACGCCCTCGCCGTCGGTAGTCCAGCCGAAAACGGCCTTGCCCGTTGCCGCGTCCCAGACCACGATGCGCCCCTGCTCGTCGCCTGTGGCGGCGCGGCGGCCGTCACGGCTGAACGCGCAACAGGTCAGCGGAGGAATTGCCGACGAAGGGCCGTTCGACGGCCCCCCGGCCCCGGGCGCAGTCGAGGGGCTGACCAGCCTCGCCAGCAGGGCCCCTGCCGCTGTGTCCCAGATGCGGCCCGTGCCGTCCGCTGAAGCCGTGAGAAGCTTCTCGCCCGCGCTGTCAAAGGCCACGGCGTTTATGCTGCCCTTCTGGCCGCTGAGACGGCGGATGGACTGGCCCTTCTCTGCGTCAAAGACCTCCACGGCGCCGCCCTGATGGCCCACGGCAAAAGTCGCGTCACTGGGGGAGAAAGCGGCGGCCGTCACTGCACCATTTGTTGAGGTCACAGTGAATGTGTTGCCGCCGGCTCCGAGCCGGCGGATGGCCGCACTGCCGTCTTCGAAGCCCGTCAGAAGCCGCTCGCCCGCGTGGTCGAGCGCAAGGATCGTCGGCTTCGGTGAGGAGGGTGCCAGACGGAGAACGGGCTCCTTCGTGGTTGCGGCCCACATGATGACTTCGCCGGCCTGGGTCAGAACGGCCGCCCTGCTCCCATTGTTACTGAGGGCGACGCGTTCAGCGGGTCCGGCACCCCCAAACACCCGAAGCTCGGCGCCCCATGCCACGCGGTCCCGCAGTCCCGAACGGACGGTTTCGGCGTTCTCGTACGAGTCCAGCTTCACACTGAGGCCGGTGACTCCGCCGCTGGATGCCACCAGGTCTGAGGCGGCCTCGATGTTCATGATGAGCCACTGGCTGTCATATTCCACGTTGCCGGTCTCGAACATGCCATTAACCGCGAACTTTCTGAGGCGTCTGTCGAGGTCGCGAGTGGCTGTGACAAGGATGAGCTGGCCTGCTCCAAGACGCAGGTTGTCGGCCGAGAAGCCGGGGAATTCCTTCCCCACAAAGCAGGCGCGAAGCTCGCCGCCCTCAGGATTCCTGTAGAGCTTACTCAAGTCGGACACGTCCCCAACGCTCATGTAATGGCCGATCTCCGACACCGTCGGTTCAAGCTTGGGGTCTACGCCGCGAAAGAACACGTAGCTCATATAGTCTGTGGCAGGCAGGCGCATGAGGCCCACGCTTTCAATGAACGGCGCAACGCCTGCGACGTGCGCCTCCTCGAGGACTTTCTGGCGGAAGAGCTGCCAGTCGTGCATGTTGTGGTTCTGCAGGCCTGCAGCGAGGGGCTTAATGGTCAGGTCGCTCAGATACCCGCGGATGACGCCGGTAAGCTTGAGCTGGAAGCCGGTGAAGACGCTCATGACGACTATGAGGGTGCCCACGCTGAGCGCAATGCCGACGATGGCCAGGTAGCAGAGCTTCTTTCTCAGCAGGTAGCGGAGCCCGATGAAGAGGGCGTTGTAGCCGAACAGAGACGGACGCACGGGCGCCGCGGCAGGCGCCGTCGGGCTGTCATTGGGCATGGTCATTTTCCGCTGGCGCGCTCGCGGTGGGCGTGAACGCGTTTCCCCAGCTTACAGGAGGCGCGCACTTTACGGCAAGTGCAGAGCTGGAGCGCCGATGCGATCGGGCGCTCGCAGGAGTTTGAAAGAGCGGAGCCATGCTGCTATAATCAGGGCTTCCATCCTGGCCTTGTCGGGGCGAAACTTAAGGAGTGTGACAGTGTCAAGAGTCTGCGAAATATGCGGCAGGGGCACGACCACCGGGAAGCAATATACCCGGCGCGGCCGTGCCAAGCACCTGGGCGGCGTGGGCATCAAGACCACGGGCGTCAGCAACAGGACGTTCCGGCCCAACCTGCAGCGGATCCGCGTCCTCGTCCGCGGAGCCGCCAAACGGATGCGCGTCTGCACAAAGTGTATTAAAAACGGCAAGATAACCAAGGCCGCCAGGTAGCTCCCTCCGGGGCACGTCTTCGCCATGCCCATCACGCGCAAAGAAGTTGAGTACGTCGCGCACCTGTCGCGCCTCGAACTCACCGAGGAAGAGATGCAGCGGCTCCAGGGCCAGCTCGACTCCATCCTCGGCTACATGGACAAGCTGAACGAGTTGGACACGACCGGCGTGGAGCCCATGGTCCACGCGATCCAGAAGCAGCCCCTCCTTCGCGGGGACGCGGTGGGCAGCTCGCTTCCGCACAAGGAAGCCCTTCAAAACGCGCCGGAAAGCGCCGACGGCTGCTTCAAAGTGCCACGCATCATCGAGTAGCTCCCGCCAGGGCGTCGGTCAACCAGTCGTAGCAGTTCGCAGTCAGCGATTCCAGCCAGTTGACGATCCCCCTCACGCCGTCCTCGACGCCGCAGCGCTCCACATGGGCCGGTCTGACTATCGCGCCGGCCGCCTCGGGCAAGTCTGCCATGCCCGGCAGTTCGCCGTCCTCCGTCAGCGTCAGCGGCAGGAACAGACTGATGTTGTACAGGTAACTTAGCCGCTCGTACTCGTCGGCCGCCCCATCCCGCGTCGAATCCCAAAGCAGCCGCGTCACCGGATGGTCTGTAGTATGCAGGTCCTCGTGCAGCTTCTTGCGGACCGTGTAGAAAGTGCATTGGCGCGTCATAGCGTCAGGCGGGTACAGCCCGACCTCAGGGAAAAGATGGCACATGCAGACGTTCACTTCCCGCGCAAGCCCGTCAAGCACTTCCCAGCAATCGCGCAGGAAGGAGTGCAATTCGACGCCGGACTTGTCCGGTTCCGCCACGGACGCCACAACCGTCACGCTTCTGCGCCGCGCTGCGTCAAGCCGCTCCAGCGTGAACTGGTGCAGGAGCAGCAAAAGCCCCGCGGTCCGCGTCGGCAGCTTCTCGGAGGCTACAGCCAGAAGGCGGGCTCCACCTTCGTCTTCCACGGCCCCTCCCCCTCCCGCCCTGCAAGGCTCTCCACGACAGGCGCAAGGGCGCCTGACCGCGGCGCCGCGTGAGACGGCGAACCGTCCCAATCACCCGTGCTTATTGACGATCCGCAAGTTAACCGCGCCCGTCCTTGCGTCTATGAATTTGGCCAGGAGCGACACCCTGTTGTCCCGGTCGAGGACGTCCCAATAGCGCTCCGCCACTGCGTCTGTATCATCCGAGAGCGCGACCGCGTACGGCTCGCCCTCGAAGCAAGGCAAGGGCTCGCCGTCGCCTGCGTAAGTGTGGACACAGTGTCCGATGCCCGGGATGGCAGACGCGTAGTTAAAGAACTGCCTGACGCCGTGGTCCGGGTTGTTCCCGAGCACCTTGATCACCGAGAGCTTGTAGGCATGTACCCCGTCGTCCAGGTCCGCGAGGCCGGTGATGCGCGCCGTGAAGTTCGGCGCGTCCGGCTCCGCGGAACGAGTGAAAAGCGCCTCCTCGAAGCTGCCGCCCCGCTGCATCACGTCGAGCACTGTGTCCGTCTGGTCGCCGTTCGACACGATGTGACACCGTTCGAACTGCCGGGCGCAGTTGTACATAATCAGCGAGGGGTCCTTAACCTTGGACTTGTCGTAAGGGGCCGTCCGCACGAGGCCGCGCTCCGTCCCCGCGCCTCCGGGCACGAAGATGCGGTTGCGGCTGTTCTCGCTCCGGCCCATGATCCAGTACACCTGGACGAAATGCCGTGCGTCCGGCGTCAGGCCGACAATCATCCCGCGGCCGGGGTAGGAGTTCCGGCTCAACGCTTCGAGGTTGCGGGCGGCTGTTTGCTCAATGTCCACGCTTGTTTCTTCTCCTGTCTGGTCTGGCGGGCTCATTCACAACCGGTTCAGAGAACGAACGCCGCTGCAAACGCTGTTCGCTCTGGCCCGGCCCTGATTATAGCCCGGCCAGGAGATCGGTCAATGTCAGAGGCGCGGCAACACAGGGCGCCACGTTTACCCGCCGTCCTTGTGGCGGGCCCAACTCGGCCGCGGCCGTGAGGCCGCCCGGCTTGAGCCTGCTGAGGGTCTTGCCAACGCCCCGCTGAAGGGAGCCAGCTGGTTCAATAGGGCGGCAGGAGGCGCCGGAATCCGTGTGCGAGCACTACACCGAGGAACAGGACGTTCCTTGGCAACACGGCAGGCCAGAAGTACCGCACGGGCCCTCTCACGTTCTCGCCTGACGCGCACCCCGCCAGCCGGTCCGCGATCTGGCGCAGCACGCGCGTGCTGCGCGGCCACTCCCAAAGGCGCCGGACCCATTCAGAAGGGATTCCTTCCTCCCCCACGACGGCACCAGCCAAGGCACCGGCAATCGCCCCCGTTGTATCGGCATCCCCGCCGCAGTCGAGCACGGCTTCCACTGTCCTCCGAAAGTCGCCGAAGTGCACGTACCAGGCGTACAGGACGACGGGCACAGTGTGATAGACGTAGCCTGAGACGCCCTGCCCCAGCCCGAGGCTGCCGGCAAACTCTGGAACTGACATGCCTTCCTGATACGCATGTCCCATGGACTTCACAAGCGACTTCCATTCCGCGTCTTCGTCGCCTGCGCTCTCGACGGCCCCAAGGAAGTCCGCTAAAGGCGGCCGTTCGGTCAGACAGTCACGAACGGCCCACGCGGCGATCTGAGCCACTGCACGCGCGCCCACGAGCGCCCTGGGGTCCGTGTGAGTGACCATTGTGCTGGCGCTGACAAACTGCCCCAGTTCGACCGGGCGGTCACAGAGGAAAGCCCCGATGGCCGCCGAGCGCATGGCCGGGCCGTTCCCTGCTGAGCGAACGCCACTCCCAGCAGGCCCTCGGAACAGCCACAGGCGCAACGTCGCACGCAGCGTTGCCAGCCCGAGTGCGGCTGGAAGCGCGAGAAGCCAGACCCGCAGACACCATGCAAGCCGCCTGGCGAACCTGTCCGGCGATGTCGGATGCGCCAGCAGGGACTGCGCGACGAACACCGTCAACTCGGTGTCGTCGCTCGTCATGCCGTGGCCCAGGAGAAGCCGCTGGTGCCATCCACCCCCAAGCAACTTCCTGGCGCGCCCGGGCGACATCCCCTCTGCCGGCAGCCCCAGGGCGTCGCCAACGGCAGTGCCGAGTATGATCCCTCGAAAGCGCTCTCTACGTGTTGGACCAAGTAGCTTCAAAGTATCACGCTCCCCCTCTGCGCCCTCTCGGGCTGACAGATCCCGTCCCCCCATTCTCTTCTCGACTGTCTGGCGCCAAGACCACTGGGGCGAGGCCCTCGAGAATCCGGCCCGCTTCATTCGCCATCGGCACACGCCGGAATTCATTGCGCGACGGACGCCACTGCAGAAGCCGTTCGCTGACGCGGCGCTGATTATAGCCTGCTCAGAAGAAGGTTCAACACCGTCTCCCGGTCCCCTGTGTGGAGACTCCCTCGTGTGACCTGAGTTGCCTGTACCGGTTGCCGAACGCGGGACGGATTCCGACCGTCCGGGATTGCTTCTTCTTGACATCTATTCCCTGGACGAGTATAAGGTAAGAAGTCAGCCGGCGGGGGGAGGGCAAGCTGGCAAAGCGGGGCGTGTGGCAAGGCGGCCCGGCGGGGATCGCCGCGAGGCACGGAGTGTAGGAGCGTTCTCATTGTCCGCTGGGTGCGACTTCGCTCGCTTGCTCAACTGTTCAGCCCTGCTATCGCCCGCTGTGGCGAGCGATGCGAGCGATCTGAGTCTGAGCGCACGCTCAGTGCGGAGAACGGTAGTTGACCGAGCGCGCGGGCACCGGTTGTGGTCAGAGGCGTTCAGGAGACTAAACATACGTTTTTGCAGAACGAAACGGTTTCTTAGTCTAATCGGTTGCAACCAACGGAGTTATATCAATTGTGGGCACTTTCGAGGCGCTAAGGAGCCCATGAAAGGCATCCCTGTGCCCCCCGAAACCCGAAAATGGCGCCACGAAGGGGCTACGAATTACGCACGAATTACGCACGAATTACGCACGAACTACGCACGAATGACGTACGAATGACGCACCAATGACGCGGAAATGACGGCCTTGCGCTCCCTGCGCGGGGCCGGGGGCATGCCCGCTTTGGCCCGAACGGCCGGCGCGCCCCGAGCGCGCGCTCGCTCAGCAAATCGGGGGACCGCGCGCTCGGCGGGCGCCGCCCGGCCGGGCGCTGCCCGCGCCAGCTCCACCAGGCGCCGAGGGCGCTTGGCTTCGCCTGATGACAGCGGCTCAACTGCTGCAGAGGGCTTGACAGCTTCGTAATACTACGTAATACTAATACGTAAGGGAGTTACTTGATGGGCGGAGGCGCGGATGGCCGGCGAAAAAGTCAAGGCGGAGGTCGTCACGTTCAAGGCGGACGAGTCGCTCTTAGAGGCAATGAAGGGCGTGCCGAACCGTTCGGAGTTCATACGTGCGGCAGTGCTCGCCGCGCTCGACAGTGTCTGCCCGGTCTGCAAAGGCACGGGCATCCTGACGCCGAATCAGAAGGAGCATTGGAGCCTCTTTGCGGCCAACCACTCCGTGGAGGAGTGTGACGAGTGCCACGAGTTCCGCCTGGTCTGCGTTAAGACCAGGAGCGGCGAAGAGGCCCACGTCAGGAAGCGGCCGGCGAAGAAGGCGCACTGACCATCGGGATGGTGGACATGAGGAAACTGTGCATCATGTCGTCGGCCATTGCGGCGGTCGTCGCGGCTTCCCTGTTGGCATGGGCGGAGGGCGCCCCTGCGCAGCAGAGGCCTGCCGCCCGCGTGGTCGCGGCGGAGACGTTCCTTGCGGACATCGTCAAGAACGTCGCCGGAGATCGGTTGCAGGTCGAGGCGATGATGCCCTATGGCGTGGACCCGCACACCTATGAGCCAGTGCCGGCCGACGTGCGCAAGGTGGCCGAGTGCCAGGTGCTCGTGATGAACGGCGGAGGCTTCGAGGCGTTCCAGGAGAAGCTGTTGCAGAACGCCGGGGGCGAGCACCTGGTCATCGAGGCGGCTAAGGGCCTGACCAGCCGATCGGCCAGGGAAGGCGAGGTCGCGCAGATGAGCGACGCGGACATCGCCGATTACATCGAGACCGCCGCTACCGGCGCGAAGGCGGCGACGGTCTCCGCGGGGCGCGTTGCGGGAGATGCCGCGCCCCTTCCGCAGGAGTCAGGACTGTTCGAGGTCAAGCTGGCCAGGCTTGCCGACGGTTCCTTCGGCGGGTACATCGCTTATGAGACCGACGAGGCCGGAGACTTCCAGGTCGCCATTGGTCCCGGCCAGGTGAAGGTCCTCAAGGGGACGGGGCCGGACGCAGTGAGGTCTGAGAAAGTCCTCGCCCTCAGGGGAAGTGGCTTGTCGCGAGGCTATGTCGTCAGGCTCGAAAAGGACGGGAAGTACGTCCTGGGCCTCAGCGGCCTCGGCACGGCCTCGACCTCGCTTCTCATCGGTCCCCTGGGCGGCTTGCATCGCCATATCGGCGACCCGCACTTCTGGCTCGACCCGACTAACGTGATTCGCTACGTGGGCAACATCCGCGAAGGCCTGAGCAGGGCCGATCCTGCCGGGGCGGAAGCCTATGCGCGGAACGCCGAGGCCTACGCCGCCCAGTTGAAGGAATTGGATGCATGGATAGCAGCTCAGGTGGCCCGCATCCCGCCGACGCGCCGACTGATGGTGACGAACCATGAGAGCTTCGGCTACTTCGCCGACCACTACGGCTTCAGGATCATCGGCACCATCGTCCCGAGCGTGAGCACGGAGGCCTCCCCGTCGGCCGCGCAGTTGGCGCGGCTGGTGGACCGGATCCGCGCTGCGCGTGCGCCGGCAATCTTCCTGGAAACGGGGGCAAGCACGCAGCTTGCCGAGCAGGTCGGACGGGAGACGGGCATCAAGGTCGTGACGGGACTCTACACGCATTCGACATCCGAACCTGCCGGGGCCGCGCCTACTTATATCAAGATGATGCGCCACAACGTGACCTTGATTGTAGAAGCGCTTGCGCCGAAGTGACGAACCGTCTTTATCAGGAGTTTCAACGATTACAGACTTAGCGCCAGCTGTCATCGAGTTCGTCGGCTTGACCATCGCCTACAACGGGAAGCCGGCGCTCGAGGATTTCAATGTGCGGATCCCGGCCGGAGACCGTGTGGTCCTCGTCGGCCCGAATGGGGCGGGAAAATCCACGCTGTTCAAGGCCATTGTCGGCTTGCTGCCGCCGCTCGAGGGTCGCATACTCATCCACGGGCAGCCGTTCGGGAGCCACCTGGATTGCGTCGCCTACGTCCCGCAGCGTGAAGAGGTGGATTGGCGGTTCCCCGTAACGGTTGGCGACGTCGTGTTGATGGGCCGCTACGGGCACATCGGCCGCCTGCGTCGCCCCCGCCCTGAGGACAGGGCGATCGTCGAACGCAGCATGGAGGAGATGGGCATAGCTGAGCTATCGGGACAGCCCATCTCCGCGCTGTCCGGCGGCCAGCAGCAGCGCGTCTTTCTCGCCCGGGCTCTTGCCCAGGAGCCCCACGTCATGCTGCTCGATGAGGCCTTTACGGGTGTGGACGCGCCTACGCAGACGGCCACGCTCGCGCTGCTGGACCGTCTGCACGAGCGAGGCGTGACGGTCCTCGCCTCCACGCACGATCTGTCGCTGGCCGCGTCCCGGTTCGAACACGCCCTGCTCATCAACGGCCGGATCATCGCCTACGGCACGGCGGCAGAGGTCTTCACCGCCGAAAACGTTGCCCACGCGTTCAGCGGGAGGGCCCTTCCCGTGGGAGGGACGTTGCTGGTGGATCACTCTTGCGAGCCAGGGGACCAGCCTGGCGCGGGGCGCACGCCATGAACTTCCTCTTAGAGCCGCTGCACTACGAGTTCATGCTGCGGGCGCTTCTGGCCTCCGTAATGGTCGGGGTGCTCTGCGCCGTCATCGGGTGCTACGTCGTCCTGCGTTCGATGGCCTTCTTAGGCGACGCCATGGGCCACGCCATCCTGCCCGGCGTAGCGATTGCGTACCTGCTCAAGGTTAACGTCGCGTTCGGGGCGCTCATCGCCGCCCTCGCAATGGCTGTGGGGCTGGGCTTTGTCACCCGTCGTGGCACCCTCAAGGAGGACACGGCCATCGGCATCCTTTTCGCCGCCGCCCTGGCCCTCGGCGTCGTGCTCATCAGCACCATGAAGTCCTATGCCGTGGACCTGACGCACATCCTCTTCGGGGACGTCCTGGGCGTGAGCACGCTGAACCTCTATCTGACCGGCGCCCTGACCATCGTCGTGTTGGGCCTGGTGCTGGTGTTCTATCGAGAGTTCCTGGTCATCTCCTTCGACCCGGTCCTTGCTCTGACCCTGAAGCTCAAGACGGAGGCGCTGCGCATGCTGATGCTCATCTTGCTTGCGCTGACGATCGTCGTCTCGCTCCAGACCGTCGGGCTGGGCCTGGTGGCAGCCATGCTGGTCACTCCGGGTGCCGCGGCCTACCTGCTGGCGCGCCGGCTTCCGGCGATGATGCTCATCGCCGCAGCCATCGGCGCGGTGTCGAGCCTTGTCGGGCTTTACATGAGCTTCTGGCTCAATGTCTCATCGGGGGGGGCAATCGTCCTGACGGCGACTTTCCTCTTCGTCCTCGCCTTCCTTTTCTCGCCGAGCAGGGGCTACCTTCACGATCACCTTCGGCGCCCGATGCGTCACTCCGGCTCGGGCCACGCATAGCCCCCGGAGGCGCTTGAAGGACGCAGGCAGAAGCGAGGTGCGGCACGCGACTGGATCCTCTCCACGCCGCCGCGACCGGCGCCGTCGCCTGAGCTGGACGTGACCTGGCCTGCGATGGGACTTAAGTACATGCAATATTGGCGTTTGATACTCCCAATCGTGTGCACGTCGGGCTCAAGGATCATCCAGGTCGCGGTGCAGAGAGGATGAGGCTTGTGGCGTATGGCACGAAGCCAACGCTGCGCGCCGTGGCAATGGACGCGAGATTGCAGGGGTCGCAGCCGTAAAGCGCCTCCCCGCCGACGCTTGTCACGTGTTCGACCACGGCGGAGACCGCCGTCTTGGCATAGCCGCGCCGCCGATAAGGCGCAGCAGTCACCACGCCGAGGTGTGCGACCAGTCCCTCCATGATGCCGGTGCGGTGGGCGAAGGCGATGGACGCAACCTTGCCGTCGGCAATCACGCCGTACGCGATGCCGTCGGGGCAGCACTGCGTCTGCAAGCTCACCCCCTCGGCCGGGGGCAGGCTCTCATCCGTGAGGCGGCGGCAATCCCCCTGCCGATGCCGGCGCAACAAGCCAGGGTTGCAGGCGAAGAGAAGGTCATGATGCAGAGCTCGATCAACCTCCGCCAGGCCCGTCTGGCGAAGCGCTGCGTTCACCGGCTCCTTGAGTCTTTGCGCAAGGTCCTCGCCGAAGAGTTCCTCGGCCTTGTGCACCGACGCTGCGACGTGCCGGGCGGCATCGCCCGCGCCAGACGGCACGCTCAACACCGAACGGCCGTCTTGGAGCCAGAGCCACCAGAGAGCGCAAAGGGGGCCATAGCTGTGCTCGCGCTGGAGGCGCCGAGGCGATTCGGCGACTGCCGTTTGGCCCGGCTGGACTGAGGCGAGTTTGACGCCGAGACGGATGCCGAGGTACTCCTCCACCAGAGCAAAGGCATACGTTGGTTCCTGCACGCTCATTGTCTTTCCCCGCGCGTGCGCCGCGCCTCAGCGGGACCCGACCTTGCCTGCAATGAGACCTCAGTACAAGCCGTATTGGCGTTTGATGCGCTGCACCGTCCGCGCGTCAGCCTCGAAGGGATTCTCCGGCTGCGCTGGCATCGGGAGGCCGTGGCTCCTGGCGAAGCCCGTCTCCTTGACCTTCATGTTGTAAGCGAGGACCATCAGCGTTTCGAGGTTGACCGTGTCCTGAACGTTGTAGGCGAGCAGCGTTTCGAGAGCGCCCTGATTGCGATTCTTCAAGTAATCATGCCAGAGGAGAACGGCGAAGTAGCCGTCAATGCCCTCAAGGTCGCCGCGTGCCAGGCCGAGTTGCCTCTCGCAGCCTTTCAGCCCGCCGCCGTAGCCCAGGCTGTGGAGAACGTAGCGCAGGTCAATGTGCGCCTGCTCCATCCGCAGGCCGAGGCAGGAGCGGATGAACGGCACGTCGAAGGTCTTACCGTTGTACGTGACGACGAGGCGATAGTCGCTGATGTCGTCCCCGAAGTCATCGAGGTTCTCGCCGTGGATGTAATGACGAACGGAGGCGCCGTCGTAAAGCGCGAGCGTCGTGATATAGTCGTGCGGCGGACCCAGGCCCGTGGTCTCGATGTCCAGGTAGGCCACTGAGTTGCGGAACTGAGGGAAGAGGCGCCACTGCTCGTTGGCCGGCAGGCGGTCATGGAAATAGCGCGCGTCCTCGTCGGCCAGGCGCTCCATGGATTCACGGCAATGGTGGGTTATCAGGTCCGCGCGGGCCGGCGACAGCACGTCAGCGCAGCGCTCGCAGGCAGCCTGCCATGATAGGATGCCGGCGGACCAGAGGCGGCGCTCGGTCTTGGACCCGATGCCCGGCATGTGACAGAAGGTGTTTTCGAGCATCTTGCTCCTTACGCATCGTGAGGCAGACGCCGCCCGCGCTTCGGGCGTCTTCAGCCTGTCACGCATCAACGTGCCGGAGCAGCGGAGCGCGGCTACAGGCGAACTTCCAGGATGCGGGAAAGCGCCTCCTGAAGCAAATCATCCGCATATGTGAGCGAGATACGGAAGTAGCCCTCTCCCCACTGGCCATAGCCGAGCCCGGGGGTCACCACTACGCCGGTCTTCTCCAACAGCTCCGTCGCGAAGGCCGCGCTCGAACCCTTGTACTTCTCGGGCACCGGAGCCCAGACATAGATGGTGGCCTTCGGTTTCTCAATGGACCAGCCGTTGGCGTTCAGGGCGTCCACCACCATGTCCCGGCGCCGCTTGTAGACTGCATTGATGGCGGGGGTAAGCTCGTCAGCCATGGAGAGCGCCTTGGCGGCGGCGAATTGGACGGGGCGGAAAAGCCCGTTGTCGGAGTTGTCCTTGATGGCCCGCAGGATCTTGAGGGCGGCCCTGTTGCCCACCACGCAGCCCACCCGCCAGCCCGTCATGTTGAAGGCCTTGCTCAGGGAGAAGAACTCGATCGCCGCCTCCTCAGCGCCGTCCACCTGCATGATGCTCGGCGCCACGTAGCCGTCGTAGGAGTTCTCGCTGTAGGCACTATCGTGAGCGATAAGGATGTCGTGCTTGCGTCCGAACTCCAGCGCCCGTTCGAAGAAGCTCAGGGCGGCGACCGCCGTCGTCGGGTTGTTCGGGTAGTTGATCCACAGGATCTTCGCGAGCCTTCGCACGTCCTCAGGGATGTCGTCGAAGTCCATCAGGAAGCCATTCTCCCGGAACAGCGGCACGCGGCAGGTAACGGCGCTCGCGAAGACGTGGCCGATGTTGTAAGTGGGGTAGCCGGGGGAAGGAGCAATGCCGATATCCCCCGGGTTGAGCAGCGCCAGCGCCGTCTCGACGATCGCGTCTTTGCTGCCGCTGGTGGTCACCACCTGATCCTCGGAAAGCTTCACGCCGAAGCGGTGCGCGTAGAAGGCGCAGACCGCCTGCGTGAATTCGGGCACGGGGAGGTCGCAGCCGTAGCGGTGGCGGTTGGGATCTGCCTCGTCGCGCACGGCGCGACACAACTCGTCCACGATCGGCGCGGGCGTGGGCTGATCCGGATCGCCGATGCCGAGGCCGATGACCTTCACGCCCCTCTCCTGAGCGACGATCATCTTGCGGCGCAGGTCGGCGAACAGGTAAGGCGGCAGTTTCTTGAGCCGTTCAGAGCGATGTATTTCCATGATGAAAGACCTTTCTCATGAGCCGCGTGCCAACGCAAGCAGCCGAAGTATAGTCGCTGTGGGCCGAATGTCAAGGCGGAAGCGCATCGTCTTGCGGCCGTTCATCGAGGGCTTCCTTTGAAGCGGGGGTCGGGCAACGGGTGCTCACTCATTGACTGCCTGACTACCCGGCGCTATTCTCACGGCCAAACGCAAGCGCGCCTTTGGGGCTGGTCGAAAGGAGAGGAAGATTGGCGACAGACAGAGGACCAAAGAAGCCGGAAAGCAGTGCGGCGGATCTGCCGGTCAAGGGCCTCCATGTGGGCCTCTACCGGCCGGGGGACGCGGCCCTGTGGGAACGGTTCATCCGAGACGCCCTGCCACGTGAGGGCGTGAACGTGCTGGTCTTTGAGATCAACTACCACTACGCGTTCAAGTCGTACCCCCAGGTGGCTGAGGCCGATCCGGTAACGGCAGAAGAGCTGAACCGGATCGCTGTCGCCTGTGCTGACGCAGGCGTTGAGGTGATCCCGCAGATCAACTGCCTGGGGCACCAGTCGGGCGCCGGGCGCAGCCATGGGTTGCTGCGGGCATTCCCTGAGTTCGACGAGCGCCCGGACATCCCCCAGGACGCCGGCCGCGAAGCGCTTTATTGCCGGAGCTATTGCCCGCTGCACCCGCAGGTGCACGAGGTGCTCTTTGCGCTCATGGACGAGTTAGCCGAAGCGTGCGGGGCCAGGCAGTTCCACGTCGGCATGGACGAAGTGTTCCTGCTGGCGGAAGAGAAATGCCCGCGCTGCGGGGGCAAGGATCCGGCGGAACTCTTCGCCGGCGAGGTCAACGCCTTGCATGGCCACCTTGCCTCCAGGGGCCTAAGGACGTGGATGTGGGGGGACCGGTTCATCAATGCTGCCGAGTTCGGCACCGGCCGCTGGTCGGGAAGCGAGAACGGGACGTGGCCTGCGGTGGACAAAGTGCCCAGGGACATCCTCATCTGCGACTGGCATTACGTTGCAGCCGTCAAGACCCCGCCCTACTTCATGCGCAAGGGCTTCGGCGTGGTGGCTTCCCCTTACCGGGTGGCCGATGTCGCGCTGGCGCAGTTGGAGATGATGCGCGAACTGAGGACCACGAGCGACCTTGCCCTGGGCATGCTTCAGACAAGCTGGAGCGGGTTTGATTCCTTCGTGCGGGCCTACTACGGAGAGTTGGACCAAGCCATCGAGCGCAATCAGGGGGCGATTGAGGCGGCTCGCTGCTTCAAGACGCTGTTTGCGGCGCTAAGGGGCGAAGGTTGACCTCTCGCGGCCAGATGGCGGGGCGCCTCGCCTCTCCGCGGGGCAATTGACATGACAGGCAGACTCTGAGATAATAGAACTGACTGGTCAGTTCTATTTTCGTTGAGGCGTGGACGATGAGGGGATTCTACTGGCGACACATGCGGCAGGACGAGCGGGCGCCGACCAAGAGCACATGGGAGATGCTCAAGTCGGCCGCGCGCTTGTTGGGCTACGTCCGCAGGTGGTGGCACGTAATGGCCGTCGTCATCGCGCTGATGGGCGGCGTGACGGCGCTGGGCCTGGTGCGGCCGTGGCTGGTCAAGGTGCTCATAGACGATGCCTTGCCCAGCGGCAACTACAGGCTCCTTGCCCTGCTCGCGGCGATTTTCGTGGGGTCCATCGTCCTGGCAGCCTTTGCAGCTTTCCTGCACAGCTACCTCAGCCAGATGCTGGGGCAACGCATAATCCGCAGCATGCGCAACGACCTCTACGGTCACTTGCAGGATCTGCCGCTGCGGTTTTTCGAGGACCACCCCACTGGAGAAACGATGTCGCGGGTCGTCAACGACTCCGAGGCGGTAGAGTTCATGCTGGTTGATTCGTTCGAAAGCATCGTCACTTCAGTGCTCACTCTGGCGCTCGTCACGACCGTGCTGTTTGTGATGAATGCGCGGCTCGCAGCATTAACGCTCATCCCCGTGCCGCTGATCCTCGTCGCCGTCTTGTTCTTCAGCCGTCAGTTCCACGACCTCTATGGCACTTTCCGGCAAAAGGTTGCCGACCTCAACACGTTCGTCCAGGAACGCCTCTCGGGCGTGCGCGTCGTCAGGTCCTTCGCGCGCGAGGGGGAAGACGAGGCCGACTTCCAGGGCAGGACTCACGACTACTATAGCGCCTACATGAAGGTGGTCCTGCGGTCCGCGATTTTCGAGCCCCTGATGGGTGTTCTGATGGGGGCCGGCACGTTTATCGTGTTCTTCTTCGGTGGCCGAATGGTCCTCGAAAAGCATCTGACGCTGGGAGCCTTTGTGGCCTTCTTCCTGTACCTGGTCAACTTCTATCGCCCGATTGAACGATTGGGACGGCAGGTCGGGTACGCTCTCCCGCGCTCACTCGCCGCGGCGGACCGAATCTTTGAGTTCCTCGATGTAACCCCTCAACTGGAGATCGCCAAAGACGCGATCAGACCGGCGAAGCTCGATGGCCGGATCGAGTTCCAGCGCGTGAGCTTCGCGCATAAGGTGGATCCTGTCCTTAAGGACATAGATTTGACGATTCATGCGGGCGAGACCGTCGCCCTGGTCGGTCCGAGCGGCGTGGGCAAGAGCACCATGGTGGACCTGATCTGCCGCTTCTACGACGTGCAAGCGGGCCAGATACTGATTGACGGCGTGGACGTGCGCCAGTACGAGCCGCGGGCGCTCAGAGAGCGCATCGGAATGGTGTTGCAGGAGCCGTTTCTCTTCAATACGACGGTCTACGAGAATATCGCCTACGGCCGGACGGGCTGCACCGAGCAGGAGGTGCATCGGGCGGCCGAACAGGCAGGCGCAGCAGGTTTCATCGCCGAGTTCCCTGAGGGCTACCAGACCATGGTGGGCGAGCGTGGGGTGAAGCTGTCAGTCGGCCAGAAGCAGCGCATATCCATCGCTCGGGCCCTACTCAAGGACCCGCCCATCCTGATACTGGACGAGGCCACATCTTCCGTTGACACCGTCACGGAGAGGGCCATTCAAGATGCCCTCGCTGAAGCTGCCCGAGGCCGAACCACCATCCTCATTGCCCACCGCCTCTCGACAACCGACATCGCCGGCCGGATCGTAGTATTGGACGACGGCCGGATAGTCGAGCAAGGGAACCAGCAGGAACTGATCGCCCTTGGGGGACGCTTCGCGGCGCTCTGGGAAATGCAGCGCACGGGCCAGCGGGCCGAGGATGAGGTCGACTCGTTCAGCGGAAGTCGGGCGTATGCGGGGGGCGAGACGCCCCCCGCTGCCCGGTTATAGGGTAGGGTGGCCTTGCCATCGGTGTGCGCAGGTGGTAAGCTTCAGTGGCAACGATTGGAACGGCGTTGGTTTGGGAACGCTCGAGGCGCCGTTCTGAGAGCGTAGGAGAAGCAAGTCAATTGGGCTGAAGGAAGGAGGTGGCGCGTGAAAGCATCTCGATTGGCAGTTGCCGGTTCGGCAAGCGTGGTTTTGGCGGGCCTGTTGCTGGGGTACGTGGCGAGCCGGAGCAGTTCCGCGGCTCAGCAGGCGGGAGCAACGGCGGCGCCGGCGGCGCCTGTTCGCGACGTGGTGATCGTCTGGTGCGGAGGCACTCCGAATGCTCCCCCTGTGCCTGCAGCGGAGGCGGGGGCGGTGGACGCCGTGACCCAGGCTACACCCGAGGCCGGAAACGTGAAGGAGATCGCTGAGAAGCTGGCCAAGGAACTGGAAGCAGCGGGACACTCGGCGACGGTAATCGCCGCTGAGAAATGTCGGGACCCCAGGGAGATCATACAGGCCAAAGCCCTGGTGCTGGGGTGCCCGGACTATCTGGGCCTTCCGCCCTGGGAGATGGTGAGATTTTGCGACGAGACCTTGTACAGGATCTACCGCACGCAGGACAAACTGAACGGCCACGTGGTGACCGCTTTTGCCACCACTGAGCGCTGTCGGACCATCCTGGAGAATACCCTCAAATCAACGGGGGGCAAAGCGGTGGAGGGAGCGGTCATAAGCGCTCGCCACACGACCCCTGCTGACCGGGATGCATCGGTCAAGCAGTTGGCGGCGCGAATTGTTGCAGGGCTGTGAGGAGGACCGGACGCGACCTCTGAACGGCCCATACGGGCCTTGGCGGCGGCATAGGTCGGGCCGGTACTGCACGTGACGGCGGCATGGGTTTGCCGTGCTGCAGTGTGTCGGTTGTGCAGGACAGGCGCTGCCCTATGCCTTCGGGGGGCGATGGGTCTCGTCGCTTGCATGGTTACCGTGGGCAAAGCGCGGCATGGGGGCCGGGGCGCCGATGACAATAGCCCACAGGCCGGCCTGTACATTGGGCGGCCCTGCAGCCTTAACGGCCTGCCGGCGCGACGCAGCGGTGAGCCTCCATCCTGAGAAGTCCGTTGCCAGGGAGCAGGAAGTCCCGTATCCTGATTGCCCCGCGCACGGTCAGCGAAGGCCCGGGAACATGGATTTATGGAGGACGCCCTCATGTACTCGGTCGAGAACAGTTGGAAGGAGATACGCGATTCCGGTGTGGACACCGCCATCATTCCGGTCGGGTCCATCGAGCAGCACGGTCACCACCTGCCGCTCGGCACTGACTGGATGATCGCAGATGCGGAAGCCAAGGCGCTCGCCGCAAAGCTGAACGCTTTCGTGCTCCCTGCCATGCCGTTCGGCAACTCCCGGGAGCACATTGCGTTCCCCGGCACGATCACGCTCAGACCTTCCACCCTCGCCGCCGTGCTTGAGGACATCGTCGAATCGCTGCGGCGTCACGGCATCAAGAAGATCGTGGTACTGAGCACGCATGGAGGCAATTGGATTCTGAAGCCGACCATGCGCGAACTCAACTACAAGTATGAGGACATCATGATCGTGCACAGCGAGGGCGTTGTGCCCGAGCGGGGAGACAAGCCTCCGGTGGAGATCCACGCAGGGAAGGACGAGACCTCTGCCATGCTCCACATCCGGCCGGACCTGGTCAAGAGCGGCGAGACCCGCATTGACAGCCCGGGCGTGGTAGGCCAGGAGTTCAACGACTATGTCGGCTACGAGAAGACGACGAAGGCCGGCGCCTGGGGACTGCCGAGTGAAGCAGACGCCGACTTCGGCCGCGAACGCTTCGAGGATGCAGTGCAGCGACAGGCCGAGTATGTGAATTACGTCTTCGACAAGGTCGCGCAGTTGAAGAAGGCCCGGAGCATCGCCGATTAGGGCGCCAAAATGGCTTCGACCTCGTCTGCGTCGGCTTCTGTAATGTACTGGACGCCACTGATTTCGGCAGCGCTGTGGGTGATGGCGGCAATGTCGTTTCGGCTGATGTCCTCGAGACGGAACGTTCGGCAGCCAGCCATAAGCTGGCGAAGCCCTTGCGCCAACCTTGTGTAATAAGTGTAGAGCCCTAACGCTCCGGGGGGCAGCTTATCGAACTCAGACGCGCCCAGTTCGCTCTTGAGGACGCTGGAGGTAACAAATATCTCTTCCTTTGAGTTCCCGAATCGCTCGACGTAGACCGGGAGTTGGCCGTCGGCGAGGGCGCGGCCGATTGTCTTGCCGACCATGGCTGCTGCTATCGGCCCGCGGGCCATGGCCACCAGTTTTACGAACGGCGCTCCCAACGCGAGCCCCTTGAAGATGTGGTCCTCCAGGGTGAAGCCCCCTGCCACTGCCAGCGCAGGGACCGGACGGCCTTGCGCAGCAAGGCGGCTGGCGCAGCGGTAGAGCAGAGAGTGCAGTTCCACCGGCGGCACTCCCCACTCGTTCATCATGCGCCAAGGACTCATGCCGGTTCCGCCGCCGGCCGCGTCCACGGTCAGCAAGTCGAGCCCGTAGCGGGACGAGAAGACTATCGCCCGGGCAAGGTCAGCAGGCCGATACGCGCCGGTCTTCAGGAACATGTACCTGGCTCCGGCGGCCCGCAAGTCTTCGATGCGCCTGGCGAAGGACTCCTCGGTGACCATGCCCACGCGGGAGTGCCGTTCGAACTCCCTGAAGACCCCCTTGTTGAAGTCTTCGATGATCCGGGGGTCGGTGGGATCAGGCAGGACGATGTACCCGCGCCGGTGGAGCATCTGGGCCTTTTCGAGGTCACGGACCTTGACCTCGCCGCCGATGTCCTTGGCACCCTGGCCCCATTTGATCTCCACGCACTCCACGCCGAGCTTCTCGATGGCGTACTGATGAACGCCCAGACGGGTGTCTTCGACGTTGGCCTGCACGACGATCGCGCCGTAGCCGTCGCGCTGGTGGTCTTTGTAGAGTTGGACGCGGTGTTTGAGGTCAACGGTGTCAATCACGTGGCCGTCCTGGATGACGGCCTGCGGGTCCATGCCTACAACGTTCTCGCCGATTGTAAGGCCGGTGCCTGCCAAGGCGGAGCCGACGGCCAGGCCTTCCCAGTTGTTCTTGGCGATGTTGGTGGAGCCGATGCCGGCGATGATCCAGGGGTAGCGAAAGCGAAGGCCATTGTCGCGGCCGAAGCTCAGCTCCAGGCTGACTGCGGGGAAGATCGCCTTGTCGCTATCGGCATCAATGCCGCGTGCGCCGACGGTCGTGCCCAATATCGTGAAGTGCGAGTAATCCACTGGATACACCTTCTCGGCAGCCGTGGTTATGATGCCGAACGGCTGAGGATAAATGACCTCATGGCCTCTGTAGGCGGACTTGCCGATCTCGCACATGCCGATGCAGCCGTCTATGCAGGTTGCACACATGCCGGACCTGGGGACGACGGAATCCTCGGTCCGGTTCTTCGTCAACGTCGCCGCAGAAGCGTTGGCACGAGAGAAGACGTACGGCAGGGAGTTGGCACTCATCTTAGCTGTTGTTCCTTTCCTGTCTCACAGGCCACGCACGGATTCATGTAGCACATCAGGTCGTCGAACTCGGGCCTCTCGATGCACGGCGGGCGCAGGTTCTGGCACCCTCCGCAGACCGCCTTGTGGGGTTCCGCGTAGGTGCATCTGAGGCGGCAGGCGGGGCAGACGTACATGCACGCCCCGCACAGCCGGCAGAGGTCCGATTGGGCGTCGAACGGCGTCCCTACGCTGCGATCTTGCCCCCGGCCCTGGAAACCGATGGCTCGGGCCATCATCTGCTGCTCGCAAATGCGCACACACAGGCCGCAGAGGATGCAGTCTTCGTGCTCTTGCCTGAACCGCTGCTGCGTGACCCCGTGGGCAGCGGCCAGATCCTGGATGGTCCTGGACTGGGGGCAGGAAGCAAGGAGCAACTCCAGTATCATCCGGCGAGCGCGCACGACGCGGCTGGAGGCGGTGCGCACCTCGAGGCCCTCTTCAGCGGGATAGGTACACGAGGCCACAAGGCGCGCGTTTGGGCCTTGCGCCAGTTCCACCACGCAAAGCCTGCACGCCCCGTAAGCAGTCAGGCCCTCCCAGTGGCAGAGTGTCGGAACAGGAAAGCCGAGGAACTGCGCGGCCTCCAAGAGAGTTGTGCCTTTCTCGACCTCAGCCGGCAACCCGTTGATTTTGAGATTGACCATTGCACGTGCCTTTCCGCGGACGGCCGCTCAGAGAAAGCGCGCGGCTGCTCCGGGGGTTGGCTAAGTGACCGTGACCGCATCGAACGTACAAGCGTCCTTGCATGAACCACACTTGATACACTTGCGCCGGTCTATCGCGTGCTGCTTTCTCTTTCGGCCACGTATGGCGCCCGCGGGGCATGCCCGCGCGCAGGCCTGACAGCCGGTGCAGTCGCCGCTGATCGAGTATTCGACGAGTTCCTTGCACACGCCGGCGGGGCATCGGTGCTTCTCGATATGCTCAAGGTATTCGTCGCGGAAGTAGCGCAGTGTGGAGAGCACCGGATTGGGGGCCGTCTGACCCAGGCCGCACATCGCGGTGTCCTGAACCACGTGGGCCAGGTCCTCGAGCAGGCCGAGTTGCTCCACGGCCCCCCGGCCCTGACAGACATCCTCGAGCACCTCGTGCATGCGCTGAGTGCCCTTGCGGCAACTGAAGCACTTGCCGCATGATTCGTCTTTCAGGAAGTTCATGAAGTATCTGGCCACGTCCACCATGCACGTATGGTCGTCCATGACGATCATGCCGCCGGAGCCCATGATCGAACCGGCGTCTTTGAGGCTGTCGTAGTCAACGGGCAGGTCGAACTTGTCAACGGGAATGCATCCACCGGAAGGGCCACCTGTCTGGACCGCTTTGATCTTCGCCCGGCCTATGGGCCCGCCGCCGATCTCATAGATGACTTCGCGCAGCGTCATGCCCATCGGGATCTCCACGAGGCCGCAGTTCGCGATCTTGCCGACAAGGCTGAAGACCTTGGTCCCGGCGCTCTGCCGCGTGCCGATCCGCCGAAATGCTTCGGCGCCGCCCGCGACGATGAGCGGGATGTTAGCCCAGGTCTCCACATTATTGATGAGAGTGGGTTTGCCGTGGATGCCCTTCTGGATGGGGTACGGAGGGCGCTGGCGGGGCTCCGGAGTTGAGCCCTCTATCGAACGGATAAGGGCTGTCTCCTCGCCGCAGACGAACGCGCCGGCGCCACGAACAAGGCTGATATCGAACGAGAAGCCCGTGCCCAGAATGTCATCACCCATGAGGCCGAGTTCTCGTGCCTGCTGCAGGGCCCGACTCGCATGCTCGATGGCCAATGGATACTCGTTGCGGACGTAGATCACTCCCTGCGCGGCGCCGGTCGCATAGGCTCCGATGATCATGCCTTCCAGTATGCTGTGGGGATTGCCTTCCAGCAGGCTCCTGTCCATGTAAGCACCGGGATCGCCTTCGTCGGCATTGCAGACGATGAACTTGCCATTTCGGTTCGGCTCCGCCGCCAGCAACTCCCACTTGCGGCCCGTGGGGAAGCCGGCGCCGCCGCGACCTCGCAGCCCGGACTTCTTCACCTCGTCCACAACCCACAGCGGGTCCTTCCTTGCGAGGGCGCCGGCGGCGGCCGCATATCCGCCCTGGGCGAGGTAGTCCCCAATGCTCGTCGGATCCACTCTCTCGTTGCGGCTGAGCAGGCGCCGAACCTGCTTGCTGAGGAACGGCAGATCCTCCTGCCGTGGGACCGGGCGACCGCTGCCCGGGTCCTTCCACAGCAGGTCCGTCACCAGCTGGCCGGCCACAGCGGCAAGGACGATCGTGCCTGCGTCTTCCGGGCGCACCTTGGGATAGACGGCCCGCTGCGGTTCAACCATGAGGGAAGGCTCAAGCTCGCACAGGCCGTGACATCCCGTTACGCGCAGGCGAACCCTGTCAGTCAGGTTGTTTCCGAGAATAGCAGCCTGGACTGCCCCGACGAGGTCCCTGGCACCTGCTGCCAGTCCGCAAGTCCCCGCAGACACGACGATTGCAGGGAGGTCCGGGCGAGCCGTAGCGGACAGGCCATCTCGGTATTGCCGGAACCGCGCCAGAGACCGCAATCTCGTTGCCATAGCCGCGTGACCCCCATGGTCACCTGATGGCCGGGGAAGCCGCGGCCGCGGCGATTGCCGGCCGGTTCCGGCGCACTTGATCAAGGATGCGTCTGACCTTTGTGTTGTCCACACGGGGGTAGTACGTCCCGTCCACGACCACGACGGGCCCCAGGGCACAAGCACCGAGACAGTTGACGGTTTCCAGGTAGAACTGGCCGTCCGGTGTCGTCTGCCCCCCTTTGATGCCCAGTTGTCGCTGCAACTCCTCAAGCGGCCTGGCTGCCCCGCGGATGTGGCACGCCGTGCCCTGGCAAACTGATATGACGTGCTTGCCCCGAGGCACCATGCTGAAAGCACGGTAGAATGTCGCCAGTCCGTACACATCAACGAGAGGACGGCCAGTCAGCCTGCTGACCACGCGGAGGGCAGTCTCAGGCAGGTAGCCGTACTCGGCCTGGATCGCTTGCAGGATGCCTATGAGGCCGCCAAACTGGCCGTTGCGGCTCTCCACGAGCCTCTCGACCCTTGCGACCCACTCCAGGCCCTGGTCGTCTTTGACGAGAACGGTGCTTTTCACTTGCGGCCTGTGGGCTTGCATTCTGTTACATGTACTCCTCGCATTGCCAGACGCCGCCTTCGGGCCTAGGGAAGGCACAAGTACTCCGGCCGGCACAACTGCTGCAGAGGCCCATGTCATCTGCGCGGGTATCGGGAGTGCCCGGGTTGCCCGCGCCCAGTCTGGCCCTGCCTGCAGCGGTGCCCGCAGGGGCACTACTCGGTTGAGCGCCGGTGTCGTACTCATCGCAGTGAACTAATGGCGGCGACAGGAGCACTGTGTAAGTGCACGCCGGTAGGTTCACACAGCTTGCACACAGCCCCCTGCGCAAAGCCTTGGACGGCGCTCTTGGCACTTTCCTCCTGGCTGACCGAACGGCTCTTCCTGAAGTCATGATGCAGCTCCGTTCTCCTGCGTCCCCACTGGATTCCCGGCAACTTGCCTGGCGAAACGCACGGACTAAGCAGGCCCGTCAGACTCTGGGCACTCAGTCCACGCGGCACTAAGGGATGTCCTGTTGGCAAGCCCTGTGCCATCGCTCACAGGCGCGGCGCCCTGCGTGTCCGGCTTCCATACCTCGACCCAGGAGCCGGCTTAACACGTTGCCAAAAGACGACTTAAGGCGAGGCGTCGCTGCTTCGATGCAAACTCAGAGTGGTCCTTCGACGGATTAAGAACGGAGGTGAGGGCGGGGAGTTCCGGCCCGGAGGGGAAGGCTTCCCCAGAAGGAGGCGGCCTATGCCATGGCACTGTCTGTTTGCAGGACGCTGCCCTCGCCACCGGGAAGATAGTTTTGAAGGGCGGAAACCTGCTTCAGCAGCTTGCCGGGCGACTTTGACAGAGCGACTATGAGCCCTGCAGTTTCTTCCTCAGAGTCTTGCGGTCAATGCCGAGTATCTGGGCGGCGCGCGTCCTGTTTCCCCCGACGCTGCCCAGCACGTTCCGCACATATTCGGCTTCCACGTCGCGCAGGGGCCGGCCAAACTCGCCAGGGACCGACGACGCAAAACGCATGAGCGAGGGCAGGTCTGCGACGTCTATGCGACCGACTTCGCTCATGACCAGGAGGCGCCGGATCACGTTCTGGAGTTCACGCACGTTCCCGGGCCAGTGATAGCTGCGGAAGGCTTCGAGCACGGCGTCAGAGAACTCGGGCATTTTGCGGCCGAGTTCCTCCGCATAGCGAGCCGCGAAGTGATGGGTCAGCAACAGGACGTCATCGCCGCGTTCCCGCAGGGGCGCGAGGTCAATGCCGATCACGTGGAGCCGATAGTAAAGGTCCTCCCGGAAAAGCCCCTTTGCTATCAGCCCAAGGAGGTCCCTGTTGGTGGCAGCAACGATCCGGATGTCCACGTGCCTGGGGCGCGTGGAGCCAACCATGTACACTTCCCTGTTCTCCAGCACGCGCAGCAGTTTGGCCTGCATGGACGGGCTGGTGTCCGCCACCTCGTCCAGGAAGATGGTGCCGCCATCGGCGGTCTGGAAGAAGCCTGCCCTGGATTCGGTCGCGCCCGTGAAGGCGCCTCTTACATGCCCGAACAGTTCGCTTTCGAGCAGCCCTTCTGGGATGCCTGCACAGTTGACGGGCACGAAGGGGGCCGAGGCATGCGGCCCGCCGTAGTGGATCGCCCTGGCCACCACCTCCTTGCCGGTGCCGCTCTCCCCGGAGATGAGCACCGTGTCCGTGGTCTGGGCTGCCTTTGAAATGGCTGCGACGACCTGCTGCATGGCTGCGGATCTGCCGAGCAGCCCGTACTTCACCTCAGTCCCCTCGCCGGGGTGGTAGCGCATGGCCCTCCGCGCGCGTAGCTTATCCAATGCGCGCCTGACGGATTCCAGAAGTTCCTCATCAGAGAAGGGCTTGGCGAGGTACTCCTCGGCGCCCGACTTCACTGCCTCGACGGCGCCCTCGATGGTGGCGTAGCCGGTGATCATCATCACCTCGGTGTCCTGACAGTTCTGGTGCACGTACTTCACCAGATCCATGCCGCTTACGGAAGGCATCTTGAGATCGGTGACTACCAGGTCAGGCGCGACATGTTCGATGATGCGGATAGCATCTCCGGCCCCGGACGCCGTCATGACGTGGTAGCCCTGGGCTGCCAGGTTCCTCTGCAGCACCTCCAGGGCGTCGGGCGCGTCGTCAACGACCAGGATGCGCTCCCTGGGAGTTTCGCTGGCCAAGTCAGGTGCCCTCCTTATCTGTCTTCGGGGCGTTGGCCGGCAGTTCCACCTCGAAGAGGCTGCCGCGACCGACCTCGCTCTCAACCCGAATGCGACCTCCGTGCGCGCTTACGATCCCGTGCACTACGGGGAGGCCCAGCCCTGTGCCTTCCCCAACATCCTTTGTCGTGAAGAAGGGAACGAATATCTGCTTCCTAGTTTGCTCGGCCATACCAATGCCCGTATCCTGCACGCTCATTACTACGCTTTCCCCGGATACGCGGGTCGTCACGGCTAACTTGCCGCCCTTGGGCATGGCCTGCACGGCATTCACGACCAGGTTCACCAGAACCTGATTCAGTTGGGCCGGATCCCCTTCGATCTCCGGAAGGTCGGGGGCAAAGGCGGTCCGGACCTCAATAGCCGAAGCAGCGCAGCGCGTTTCAAACAGGGCCAGCCCGTCGGCGATGATCTTGTTCAGATTCACCGTCGTCCGTTGCGAGGGCATCTGACGGGCGAAGAGCAAGAGTTTCCGGATGATCTCCCGGGTGTAGAGAGCGGTGCTGACGACCTTGCCAAGATCCCTCGCAGCCTGTTGCGGCAGGCCGGGGCACTTCTGCGCGAGCTGTGCGAAGCCCAGGATGCCCCCCAGCGGCTCGTTCAGTTCATGCGCCAACCCGGCCGCAAGCTGCCCTACGGTAGCCAGGCGATCGGCGTGGATGAGCTGTTCCCGGAGCAGTGCTTGCTCGGCCTGGACCTGCCGTCTCTCCACGATCTGAGCGACCTCTCTTGCGACCGCTTCGATCAGTTTCCGCTCCTCGGTCAGGAAGGGCCCCTCGTTGGCCTCCGGTTTCTGCTCGGCGTACGTCACCTCCACCACGCCCCGACGGGCGTCGTTGGCTACGATGTCCGCCGACTGTCTGTGCGGTCCGTCGCAATAGCCAGGCGCCGAATAGGCCCGCCCGTCAAGAACGATCCGCGCCCGCGCGGCTTCCGGATACTGCCAGGCGGGAGGAAGCAACTCCGCGATGCCCTGCAGTATTTCGTCCAGCGACGCCTCCGGCCGGTCCGCCACGCGGGATATGCCATAGAGGCAAGTGAGTTCCTTGACCCGTTCGCGCAAGGCGGCCAGGACCGTGTGGTTAATCGCCGCGTTCGTCTGGGCACTGGGCGAAATCGGGTGGCTTCCCACTGTTCAAGCCCTCTCAGCACCTACACTATCGGACGAAAGCTGCCTTTCAGCCTGCGCTCCTACTGTGCGGAGCCCTGCCTGTCAGCCGGGGGGCCCCTTGCCGACAAGCTCTGCAGGCAGTCTGACTCTGACGCCGTCGCTATTCGGCTGCGCAAGCAACTCCGGCCTTACGAGCCTACCAGAGACGCGCCTATCCGGCAACTGGCCCGCCAGCGGTCCGTTGAGACCGGGGCGAATTCCGTTGTTTCCGAAATCCCTTGTCAAAGAGCCCGGGCCGAGCTATTCTGAGAGTGTCGGGCGACGTTGATGAAGCGGGCCCATAGAGTCAAAGGGCCGCGGAAGCCCGGCGTGAAAATGCGGAGGCGTTGTCCTCTCGTTCTATGTGGCCGCTCTCCCGAGTGCTTCGTATCCCATCGCCAAGCCAGTGATGCGCCTCTTCCCCGCCCTTTTCAGGAGTGTGCAGGCATGTGTGTGACAAAGTCAATCATTGCAGCGGCTGCGGTAGCTACCGGTGGGCTCTTGTTGGCAGGTTGCTACGTCGGGCCGGGGTATGTAGCCTGGCCTGTCTTCAGGCCAGGCGTCGTCGCGGAGGACGAGGTTTTCGTCCAATCCGAGCCGCCAGCGCCGCCTGAGGAAATGATCACCGTGTCGCCCGGGCCTGCGTACGTCTGGCTGGGCGGGTATTGGCACTGGGGCCACCGGGGATGGATCTGGGCCGGCGGCCATTGGTCGCTCAGGCCGCATTTCGGCGCCGTGTGGGTAGCGCCAATCTGGGTGCACCGGCCCCACGGCTGGGTTTTCATCCACGGCCATTGGCGCTGAACGCTGCAACCCCCGCCGGCCTGCGCAGGGGATGCGCCGCGCGCCCGATGGCGGGACGGCGGTGTCCTATTCCTGCCCCTCCGTCGGCCGGCTTTGAAAGCGGTAGTTGGGCCGGCAGTAGGGGTCGGATGAAGCTCTCACCTCGTCCCAGTGCTCACGGGCCATGGCCAGGACTTCTTCCATCCAGTTGCGGTTTTCGGCCACAAGCACTGCGCGGCCTACCATTTCCTCGATGACCGCGTCGGTGTCCCGCTCCGCAGCCTTCTTGAGATAGGCTCCGAAGATTTCTTTGACGCGCTTCCGCCACGTCGTCCTGATGAATTCCTTGTCCTGGAGCCAGCGGTCCAACTGCTCAAAACGCGAGAGCAAGCGGTCGCGGTCTGCGCCCTCCGCAGGCTGGGGTCGTTCGTCGGGAGGTGCCGCGATGACACATGGAATGCGTTCGAACGATCGGACGCCATCGCCGTCTACGTTCACCAACAGCACGTAGGACTGGGCCGTCTCTGGGCCATGGCGCTTGATGTAGTCGTCGGTATGGGCGCCGAAGACGAAATTGCCCAGTGAATAGGCGATCAGCGATCCTTCCGCCATCTCCACTCCCTGGGGCACGTGCGGATGGTGCTCCAGAATGATGTCCGCGCCGGCCCGGGCAATCCGGCGCGAATTCGCAAGGCGAACCGGAGCGGGAGTCGGCAGAAACTCCAGGTCGGCATGAATGGAGACCACGAGGATGTCCACCTCCCGCCTCCGCTCGGCCACGTCCTCCAGCACCGTCTCCAGTTCATAGTAAGCGGGTCCTGGGTTGGTCGCGCCGAGGGTCCAGTTGCCGTCCTCGGCATAACACAGGAAGCCGAAGGTGAGCCCGTCCCGCTCGATGACCTCCATCCGCCGCGCTTCCTCCTGCGAGTAGCCCACCCCGCCGGTGCGGATGCCGGCCTGGCGGAGGCAGTCGCGCGTGTAGTCGAAGCCGGTCGAACCCGCGTCCAAGACGTGGTTCGCAGCCAAGTTCAGGATGTCGAAGCCCGCACGGCGCAAGGCCTGGGCCCCGTCGAGGCCAGAGACGAGGGAAAGGGAAGCCCCGGGGTCCCGCTCCCGGAGCGGGAAGTCAGGAGGCAGAAAGGGAAACTCGAAGTTGCCGAACAGAAGCCGTGCTCGCCCGAGCACCGGCTGCACCCTGGCAAATGGCCAGTCTGGGCCATCCGCCGTCAGGAACTCCGATATCCCCTGATGGAACGCAATATCACCCACTGCGCCGAAGGTTACGGTAGCCATAGTCATCCTTTCTCTGATCCGCCGGCGGCCTCAATGAGGTTCGCACAATGGGGTCCGACGCATCATCGGCGGAAAAACTGCCATTCTCAGATTCCCGTGCTATCCGGAATTACTGCGTTGGTCCCGGCCTGGCAAAAAGCACCCTCCCGGCGAGCTTATACCATCCGGATGCGTCCGAGGCAACGACGGAGAGCCGAGCAGCAATGCATCCAGCTCGACAAGGCAGCGCGTCGCACTGCGCCTTGCGTATGCATTTTCCGTGCTCTGCATGTAACATGGAGACGGGCCGCCCCTGCGATGAGGTTTGCGAACCTTGATGCGCGAGCGCATTTCACGCGGCCGTGTCGCCCAGTGGCGGCCTTTCATGGATGCCTGAGTCCACCTCAGCCCGGGAGGATGCCATGAAGCTGAAATGCCGCTGCGGCCATGAAATCGAGGGGCGGGAAACGGTCGCAACGATCCAGTGCGAAAAGTGCGGCCTGCGTTACCGGGCGCACAGAGGCGCGGACGGCAGGCTGAAGCTCAGCCTTGCCTCTTCGGTACCATCGCCCGCCCGGGGGGCCAAAGTGGCGGCTGAACCTACCCAACGCAGGTCGTGGTGGCACTATCTGACCGACGCCTGGGGGTATCCCTTCCGCGGCAGCGCCAAGTGGGCGCTCCTTGTATGGCTGTTGCTGGACGTGTTCGTGGCGCCATTTCTTGCCTTCTTCCCCCTCTTAGGTCTCATCGTCCCCTTCGCCATGCTCGGGTTGCTCGCCATGTATGAGTTCGAGCTGATCCGCCAGTCTGCGTATGACGCCGAAGCGGTGCCGTCGGTCCCGCTATTGGAGGACTGGTATGAATCCATCCTGCGCCCTCTTGGGCAGGTGCTGGCCTCGGCGGGCGTAAGCTGCTTCCCTTACCTGGCGGCCTCACTGGCCGCCCTCTTCTGGAACATGCCTCCGTGGTGGCCGGCAGTGCAACTGGCCGGCTTGGCTCTCTTCCTTTTCCTGCTCCCCATGAACATGCTGGCAGTGGCCGCGGCAGACAACGCCGGCGCCATCAATCCCAGGTTCACATTTCCGGCTCTCGTAAGAGTGCCGATCCCTTACGTGCTATGCGTGCTTTTCTGTTACGCCGGACTTTGGCTGGGAACGCGGTTCCCCGCTGCCCTCCGAGAGTTGACGGGGGCCGGCGTGCTCGCCACGTTCGTAGGCGCAGGTGTATGGGTCTATCTGGTGACTGTGGCGGCGCGAGCCCTGGGCACGCTCCACTACGTCTATGAGGACAGGTTCCGCTGGATGAGATGAGTGGTGCTATGGTGCAACGCAATCGTTCTCCGAGTGCAAAAGCAGCCCTGAACGGGGCCATGTCTATGGGCCGTTGGGGGCTCGGCGGAGGTCCTGGAGGTGCCTGACAAAGGGCGGTCGGTGGAGGACCTCCTGCGCATCGTGGGGGCGGAGCGCGACGCGCATTCGCCGGACGAGGTTGCTGCCGCAGAGGCCGAGCTGAAGGAACGGTCAGAGGCATCCCGCACGAGATTGCTGAAGCGCATGATAAGAGCCGGCGCCATCACCGCGGCGGTCGGCCTCCTTGGGGCAATCTTCGCCCTGTTCGTAATGTCGGACTTCATCGCGGACGTCCTCGGTGAGAAGGGTGGCTTGAGCGGCCTCGTGCCGGCCTGGATCGGGGGTCTGTTAGGCTTCGCTGCAATCCTATTGGCCGCGGCGACCCAGGTTATTATGGGACTCCTGCTGATCTGGGCCGGCCTGGCATTCCGAAAGGCCAGGGAATGGGCCAGGAAGGTCATCCTTGTCATCGTCTGGATTGCGATCGCATTTTGCATCGTGGGCATCGTGGGCTTCGAAGTGGAGGTCCCGCTCACAACTGAGCTTGATGCACGGGCCGTGAGCCTGATGGTGTTCGCTCCCGCCGTCATAGCATTTTGCCTCCTGATCCTGTGGATCCCCCAAAGATTCTTCTCATCCACTGAGGTCAGGGAAGCGTGCCGCCAGGGGTGTGCGGCGGAGAAGACCGGGGCTGCGGTGTCGGGGGCGGAGCAAACAGGTCGCCCGCAGGGCCGCGGGGCGCGCAGGTTGCGGCGCGTCCTGCCAGCGGTCGCAAGCGCGCTCGTTGTGTTCATAGGGTTGCCTGCACTCGCGATGTACCTCTACGACCTGCACTGGCAGCATAGGGTGGAGGCGAAGCAGGCTGAGTATCGCGCCGCCGGCCAGCCGGTGTCCTGGGACGACGTGCTGGCAGCGCGCCCGAAGATGCCGGACGACCAGAACGCTGCGCTTGTGCTGTTGAAGGCGTTCGATCGCCTTACACCATTCACCCAAGGCAACTATCAGACGGCAGTCCCAGACCTCTGGAGGCGCGGCAAACTGGGGGCGCGGCACTCCGAGGAGATGTGCGACCTGGCCCGCGCGCACCTCGAGGCGAACGCCGAAGCCCTCAAGCTCATGCGCGACGCTGCGAGCCTTGGGCAGGGCTGCTATCCGCTTGATTTTGAGCGGAACCCGTACGCCATGCTGTTTCGCCATCTGCGCTTCGTCACCCGGGCTCCGCGCCTCTGCGTCTTGGATGCCGGGTTCCACGCCGAGAAAGGGGACGTAGAGGACGCGGTTCGTGCGTTGAGCGACGCCCGAATCCTGCCGGCCTGCATCGGAGACGGCGTGGTCCTGACTGAGCCGCTCGCGAGGGCTTCGGCTGACGCAATCTGGCTTGAGGGCATAGAGCAAACTTTGGGAGTTTGTACGATTCAAGCTGACGACTTGCGCCTCTTAAGCCGCCAGGTGGCACTGGAGGAACGGGGATTCTCGACGGTTTCCGCCATGTATGGCGAGAGGGGGATGGCCCACTGGCTGTTCAACAGTCCGCCCGGGGCGGCCTTCGCGGAGGCGGCGGGCACCGGCGAAGAACGCCCCAAGGCAGCAGCCTGGAGCGTGTACTTTGCGGTCCCGGGATGGCGGGAGAAGGATGCGCTCTTCTTCTACGACGTTATGGAACGCGCGGCTTCAGTCGCCGGAATGCCGCTGCGCCGGCAGTGGCCGGCAATCGCGGAACTGGGAAAGCAGGTGGACACGGTCCTTGCCAGACATCCATACGCGCACATCGTATACCGCTTTGTCATGCCTGCCTTCAAGGAGGCCGTGAACGAGGAGGTGAAGGCAAAGGTGAAGCTCCAGGTGGCGCGGACGGCTCTGGCTATCGAGGAATGGAGGCTCCAGCATGGTGAGTGGCCGCAGTCGCTCGAGCAGTTGGTACCGGAGCTTCTGGAGGCGGTTCCTGAGGACCCGTTCTCGGAGCGCACCATCAGATACGCCAGGACGGCCGTGGGCATTGTCATCTATAGCGTCGGGGAGGACGGAAAGGATGACGAGGGAACCACCGAGGAGGAAGTTCGGAAGCGCTCCGGAAGAGGCGTGCGCCCCAGCGAAGGCTGGGACCTGCCTTTCCGGCTCCTTCGTCCGGAATTACGCGGTGCGGAAAGGCTTACGTTCCGTGAAGAGTGGCTGGCAGCAGGCGTGAGCATCCGACAGCTTGGTGCCGGCGGGGTGACGAGGCGGAGGCTCTCTGAGCTTGGGCTGAGCGTGGACGACCTCCGCAGGCCTGGCTCCGAGTGAAGGCCTACCGCGGCTTGGGGTCGGAGGCTCAGGGACGGGCTGGCCTCCCGGGGCACTACCTGGGCACTGCCGCGCCATCGCATCCGTCTGGGGACAGGGGAGCTTGCCTGGCGCCGGCTCGGCTGCTGCCACTCGCTCTGGGGCCAACAGCGAGACATCTGAGAGTGCAACGCAAGGCTGGACTTTGGCCTTCAGCATTCCTTATCATGTGGCCAACGTGCAAACAGAGATGCCAGCGCACTCCAGTGCCAAGGGAGACGTCCCCATGTTGCGCAGACTGAGTCCCGTGATTGTCTGCCTGGTGTTTGCCGCCTTAGGATGTGAGAAGAAGCAGCCTCAGGGCCAGGAGGCCGCTGCGGCCACGAGGCCCGCCGGCGTCCCTGCGGGAATGACGGCCATCGGTGAAGGCGGCCGTGTCTTCATCTCGCAGAAGCCACTGACTGCGGGACAATACGTCGCCTACCTCGAAGGCACAGGCCAGCCCATCCCGGATCAGTGGAAGCACGCCAAAGGCGGAGCACCCGCAAGCGACGAGGTTGCCACCGGCCTGAGCCGGCAGGATGCCGCTGACTGCGCGACATGGCACATGAGACGCCTGCCCACCGCTGAAGAATGGAAGGCGGGCGCGGCGGCAGTCGGCGCGCGCGCTTACCCCTGGACTGCCGATGGAGCGCCGGCATCCCCATTGGCAGAGGCCTTCCTTGTTCAGGACTGGCTTCCGGGGAGCGACGGGGAACGCCAGGCCCGTCAGGCGAAGGACGCCCTTGCCAAAACGATCATGAACGAGCGCACTGCGGAAGTCCAGCAGCTTCGCAAGCAGCTCGAAGACCTGGTAGGGCCGCAGGGCAGCCGGAGGTCGGAGGCGTGGAATCAGGTTAAGCCCGCCTTCTTCGCCCTGATGGACCAGAAGAAGAAGCTCGCCGAACTCAAAGCGGAACGGGAGACCCGGACTGAAGTGCTGGATATTCTGACCCGACTCAATCTTGCCAAGGCCAAGGTGGCCGCCCTGCTGAAGGGCACCGAGCCGAGCCAGGCAGCGGCAGACCAGGCCGTAAATGGCTACGCCAATCAGCTCGCCAAGATTCGCGCTGATATGCAGGCGGTCCGCGATGACCTGCAGAAGACAACGGGAGCGATGCAAGACGAGGTGGTCGCGACGACAAAGGCCCTGGAGGCGGCCGGCACGGGAGAGGCCCAGGCACACGCGCAGAAGGCTCAGGCTGTGCTCGCGGAAAGCTCGGCCCCAATTCAGAATGCGCAACAGGCTGCCACGACCGCACAGGCCCTGCGGTCTGCGCTCCAGGCCCTAAAGGATACGGACTCCGTGCTGAACCTGCCCGGGATCGAGCAGATCAAGAAGCAAACGGCAGACGTGGAGAAGCAGATCGCCGACTTGTCGAGCCCGGACCCCACTGCTGCCCAGATAGCGGACGTTCGCCAGAAGATGAGCCAACTGGGCCAGACGATTGATCGCGAGTTCGTGCAGGAGAAGATGCTCTTCCAGGATCTGGATGACCTGGTGACGCTACGCGCCCACAAGAAGGCGGTTGAAGCGGGGCTCGACGCCCTGAAGCAGGCGCTCGGCAAAGCGCCCGCCTCCAAAGCGCCGGCGGCTTAGGCAGCAGTCCATCCCGTTGCCCTCACCTGGCTGGTGCGCGAGTGAAGGCAACGGCAGCGGCGATACACCCGATGGCGATCACAGGGCTTTCATGATGGATACACTGAGCGCCGTGCTGCTGGGCCTTGTGCAGGGCCTCACCGAGTTCCTTCCCGTCAGCAGTTCGGCACACTTGACGGCGGCTGAGGCACTGCTGGGCGTCAAGTCCCCCCCGCTGGTGTCCGCGGTCGCGCTGCACTGCGGAACCCTTCTCTCGATCCTCATTGTCTTCGGGCGCGACTTGTGGGCGATAAGCATAGACGGGATCCGCGGCTGCTGGATATACCTTCAGCGAGGCGATTCCAAAACGGTGTCGGAGGAGGCGCCCCTGTTCGGCACGGCCGCGGCGATAGTGGTGGGCACGATTCCGGCGGGGGTCGCCGGCGTGCTCCTCCATGAGAAATTCGAGCGCGCCTTTGGCAGCCTGACCGCCAGCGGTGCCTTCCTGATGGTGACCGGGCTCTTCCTGTTGGCTTCTCGCCTTGCCCCGAAGCCGAAAGTAGATCGCGTGGGAGCGGGGCGCGGCTTCCTCATCGGGGTGGCTCAGGCGGTAGCGATCCTGCCGGGCATCAGCCGGTCGGGGTCCACCATTGTGGCGGGGTGCATGCTGGGCGTGGACCGGAGAGCCGCCGGTCGTTTCGCCTTCCTGCTGGCCGTGCCGGCGCTGGCGGGAGCCGCAGCGCTTGAAGTCCTGCGGAACCGACAGGCCCTATTCGCTTCGGCGCCGGGCGGGCGAGACTCGCTGATCCAGGTGGGGACACTGGCGGCGGGAGCCCTTGTAGCGGCAGTCGTCGGCACGATCTGTCTGATCATCCTCCTGCGGATCATCGAGCGGGGTCGTCTGCACTGGTTTGCCGCGTATTGCTTGCCGGCCGGGGCCGCGATGGCAATTGCGGGCATGCTGCGCTGAAGAGAACAGATGAGTCAGAAGGACGCACCCACCCAGCGGGAAGAAGGGCTCGGCTACTTTGAAGAGTCCAGGTCCTTCGCGTTCGGCATCGCCAGCATCATCCCGCTGGCGGTGCTCTACCAGTGCGGCATAGTGCAGAGTGGGTACACGCAACGGAACCTGGCGGAGGTGTGGCTGAGCGGCCCGATGAGGCTGTTGGGCCTGGAGGCTGCGACGGCACTGAACGTGCTCCTCGTCGTGGCCTTCGTGGCGGTGCTCTGGCGGAGCGACCGCTCATGGGCGTTCCACTGGAGTGTCGTCGCAGCCGTGGTGGCCGAGGCCGGGCTGTACGCGGTGGCGCTTTATAAGGGGGGGCCGCTTCTGGCCGGTCTTCTGAACGAGCGCGCCTGCGGGCTGTTCTTCTCGTTGGGGCAGAAGGGAGCGGCTCCGTTTCTTCTGGCCCTGGGGGCCGGGGTCTACGAGGAGCTGCTTTTCCGGCTCCTTCTGATAGGTGGAGTAGCATGGATGCTGCACAAGCTGTGGGGATGGGACAAGGTTTGCAGCGTCGGCGTCATGTTGGTGGTGTCGAGCATCCTCTTCTCCCTTGCCCATTACGTCGGGCCGCTGGGGGAGCCGGCGCGGACATACAGCTTTTTCTTCCGGGCGGTATGCGGCCTGGCGCTGGGGATGGTTTTCCTCTGGCGCGGGCTGGGGGTCGCAGTCTGGACGCACGCCATCTATAATGGGCTCGTAATGCTCCTGCCGGCCTGAATGCGGAACAGGGCCCACCCGAGGCATGCGGGGCGAGAGGTTACCTTTTTAGCCGGGGGTCGGTCTCCCGCTTGCTTACGGTCCACTCGTCTTGGAACTTCGACTTTGCGCGCAAGCGGCTTATCAGGCTGTTGTACGCGCGCCGGTCAATGGGCACCTCAACCGGCTTCTTCCTGTGCGAGGAGAGAATTATCGCGTTGGCCAGTTCCAGCGAGCCAAGACCCGCCTCGCCCGGGGAGACGAGCGGTTCGGCGTAGAGGATTGCACGCGCAAAGTTGCGCAGGACGACTTGATGGCCGCTCTCGCACGCCTCGATCGCGAGGTCCACCGGCTTCGCCGCTGGCGACCCCCACATCTGGGTATTCGTCCGGTTGAACTCCGCGACAGGCGGCTCAAACCGCTTGAACGAGAGGGTGCCGCCTGTAAGGCGCAGGGCGCCTTTGTCGCCGACTATCTCCACCAGGCGCTCGCCCACCTCGCACGTGGAGGTGTAGAAATAGCCTGATGCCCCATTGGCGTATTCAAGCATCGCCTCGGCGTAGTCCTCCGTCTCGATATCATGCATCAGCGTAGCGCAGCGTCCGTGCACTTTGCTCGGCATGCCGCCCAGCATGACGAAGACGTCCATGATGTGCGGCGCCTGGTTGAGCAGAACGCCGCCGCCTTCGCCGCCCCATGTCGCACGCCACGAACCTGAGTTGTAGTATGCCTGGGAACGGAACTCCGGCGAGATCAGGAGCGTGCGCCTGATGTCGCCGAGTTCGCCTGCCTCGACCAATTCGCGGGCCTTCTTCACGGCGGCGGTCGTGCGCATCTGGAACATCACGCAGAAGACTTTGCCGCTCTTCCTGGCCGCTTCGACCATCTTCTCCGCCATGCCGATGCGGACGCCCATTGGCTTCTCGCTGAGTACGTGCAGGCCGGCCCTGAACGCATCAATGGCGATCGGCGGGTGGAAATAGTGCGGTGTGGCAACCACCACCGCCTCCGCCACCCCGGCGTCTATCAATTCCTTGTGACTGCCAAAGTGCGGAACGCTGAACCGTTCGCCGACCTCTTTCGCTCGGGCGGGATTGACGTCAGCGACGGCAGCCAGCTCAATCTCTTCGATCTTCTGAACGGTCTGGCAGTGGCCCAGGCCCATTCCGCCAACGCCCACAATGCCTATCTTCACCTTCTTCGGAGCCATCTTCTCTCCATGATCTCTGGGGACCCTGCGCCGAAGTGCCAGCGCCAGTTATTACGGAACGCATCTTCTACCTCGTACAGCCCGCGAGCGCAACGGAAAGCTGCAAGTCCCCCGTCCTGGTGGGCACAGGCGACTGAGGGCGGCCGGCGGCAGGAGCCGCGGAACGGGAGAGCAGCAGAAAGGTGAGCAGGAGAGAACGACGGGACGCACGGGCCCACCCGTCCGGGGCTGCGGGGGGGGCTCTGGCGGATGGCTGTGGACGTTGACTGCGTCAGAGAAGCTAAGGTATAATTCGTCCGTAAGTTATGATGGCATGTCTCTTTGCCCTCAGGGCTGAACGGCCGTCGAGGCCCGCCACCATCCCGGCCGACCCGCTGACGGCTTGCGCACGTCGGAGGCTTTCCGCATGCAGGATGACATGAGCCAGGAATTGCCGGAGACGATCGGCCCCGTTCGGATTGAGAGGAAGATCGGGGAAGGGGGCATGGGCAGCGTCTACATGGGGCGGCACAAGACGCTGGACATCCCTTTAGCCGTCAAAGTCCTGCCAAAGCACATTGACCTGAAGGACCCCGAGTACAGCCAGCGATTCTCGCGCGAGGCGAGGATAGCAGCCCGGCTCAAGCATCGCAACCTTGTCCAGGTGCACGACTTCGGCGTGGAGTCGGGTTTCTATTACCTGGTCATGGACTATGTGGAAGGGCCCACGTGCACCGAAGAGGTGCAGAAGCAGGGCAGGCTGGACTGGCGGAAGGCAGTTGACGTGGCGAGGCAGGTGGCGGAGGGGCTGGAGTACGCTGCCTCCAAGGGCATCATCCACCGCGACGTGACGCCCGGCAACATCATCCTCGACACCGAGGGCACGGCACGGATAACCGACCTGGGCTTGGCGAAGGAGACCTCGGACGACGTGACCGGCCTGACGCGAAGCGGCGCCAGCCTGGGCACGCCGTATTACATGAGCCCGGAGCAGATCAACAGCGCGCGCGACGTGGACTTCCGCACGGACATCTATTCGCTCGGCGCGACGCTGTACCACATGGTCTGCGGCAAGGTGCCCTACACGGGCACGACGTTTGAAGTGATGACGAAGCAGGTGCGCGAGCCGCTTCCCAATCCGAAGATCCACGTGCCCGACCTGCCCGACGACCTGTGCGACGTTATCCGCAAGATGATGGCCAAGTCCCCTGGCGACCGCTACCAGAGCTACAAGGAGTTGCGCCAGGACCTGAGCGACCTGCTGGACGGCAAGCCCGTTACGGCGACCGGTTTCAGAGATCAGAGCATGGTGACGGCCGCGACGACGACCGAGCCCGGCGTGGTCAGCCAGAGCATGGACGACCTGGCCTCACAGAAGACGATCGTGGCAAACCCGCGCGCCCGTCGCAGCAACCTTCCCATCTGGATTGCGATCCTGATCGGCGTGATCACGGCGGTGGTCGTCTTCTTCATCTTCCACTTCGCGCGGCAGAACCCCTGAGTGCGGCCACTCCGGCTTCCCAGCCGGTCCTACTGGGAAGGTAACCAGGGCTTTCGGGGCAATGCGGGGCGAGGAACTGTCCCCGATTGGGAGCCGTGCGCCGGCTGGCCTCGGGGGTAGCGCACGAAACGCAGGCCGAAGTCCTCTGCACGGCTCACTTGAAGACCATGCCGGCGTAGCCGACGACGTATGAGCCCCGGCCCAGGGGCGAATCCGCGCTGGTGGCCCGCGCTACGAGAACGCCCTCACGCCCGCCCCGAGCCGCAACAGCAGCCATCATGACAACGGCCGGCAGCACGCCGCACATGGTGATTGGTTTCTCGCGGCAGACGCGGTAGAGGCCATCGGGGTCCAGCGCTTCCATCCGGGCAATGGCAAGCGGGTCGTTGCCGTTGACAGTCTCAAGGGCAGCACTGCCGCTCTCGTGGGACATGTCGCTGCTGGCGACAATCAGGGCGTCGGCCTCGCCGGCGCGCGCCAGCACGTCCGCGAGGGACGTTCCAAGCTTCTTGAGGGCACCCAGGTTGGCCGAAGCGGTCACACAGATGACCGCGATCTTCACCTGCGGGTTGTGATACTGGAGGAAGGGCAGCACGACTTCGCCGGAGTGCTCGGGGAGGTGCGGCCTGTCGTCCGCAGTCACGAGAGGAAGCTCGGCCAGCGCCGCCGTCAGCGGCTCGTCAAGCTCAACTTCGCCCAAGGGCGTTTCCCAGTTGCCGCCGGTCCAGAGCGCAAAGGGCGGCCGGTCGTACGAATGGCTCGGATTGAGGAGGACGACCGTGGCCGGCACCTCGACCCGGGCGAAGACCTTGCTGGCGGTCGGGCCGCTAAAGGGATAGCCCGCGTGAGGGCAGAGGACTCCGAGGGCCCGCTCCTTCGGCTGAGGGGAGGGCGTGAAGGATTCGATTGTGGACCTCAGGCGGGCGGGGTCGGCGGGGTAGAACTGGCCATCAACGACAGCTTTCCTTGCCATTCTTGCAGCTCCTTTGCCGCGAGCGACTACGAGGGCGGCGGGGCGTAGACCGTGCGTACAGCGAGTATCTTAGCGCGCGGCAGTGCGGGAGGGCAAGTTGAGGAGGCCGGCGCGGCGTCCGGCCGGGAGGGCGGGCGCGTGCGACCTTAGAGTGCCCCGGCCTCACCGAGCGGACCTCGCGCGCCGGACCGAGTTGAGATGCGGGGGCGAGCGGGCCGGAATCCGGGGGATCTTCTGATTGAGGGCTAACATTCCTGGGGACGGGCCGTTTTGCCAACTTAACCAGCCGGGCTGGCGTACTTTACGACAACCGGGCTGACCGGTCCCTCTGCCGCACCGTGCCCGGTCCAAGGGGTCCTGTTCCATAAGTGGCTTGACAGGCACGCGTTCGGTTGAGAAGATAGATGGCTAACCATGGCGGTCGGGCTCGGTTTCCGGAGCCTGACCACAGCGGACTTCGAGTTCGGGCGGGTCCGGAAGCCTCACTCGGCCGGGCAGCGCCCTGAAGGTTGTGAAGGCGTGTTTTTTGTATGCAAGGCGCATCCGTCGGAGGAAGGAAGGATGGCGGAGGAAAGGAACAGGTCCACCTGCAATACGTGCCGACAGTTCGTGCCTGCCAGCAGGGCCGAACGCGAGGGCAAGGTCTACCTTGTGAAAGACTGCCCGAAGTGCGGCAGGACGGAGACGCTCATCTCATCGGATGCAGCCCGCCACTTCAGCAAGCGCGCCCTCGACCCGGGTTTCGACTACCACGAGTGCGCAGCCAACTGCACGCAGTGCAAGGCTCATCATGCGCCGACGTACGCCTTTGTTGACGTGACCAACCGCTGCAACCTGAACTGCCCGATGTGTGCGGACAGCGTGGGAGGCCACGGCTTCGTGTACGAGCCCCAGATTGAGCATTTCGAGAAGATATTCGACCACCTTTCGCACTTCGATGTCATGCCCACCGTGGCGCTCTTCGGCGGAGAGCCGACGATGAGGGATGACCTGACCGACATCATCAGGCTTTCGCGCTCTTACGGCTTCCCCACTCGCGTGCTGACGAATGGCCTGAGGCTTGCCGACGAGGAATACTGCCGGAAGCTGGTAGAGAGCCGGCCGCACATCCTCTTCTCCTACGACGGCTGCAACGCCGAGGCGTACCGCCAATGGCGCCGGGGCGCAAAGGTCCTCGACCAGAAGCTCAAAGCAGTGGAGAACCTGAACAAGCTTCCGAAGGTGAAGGTGAGCTACGTATCGTGCCTGTCCGCCGGCGTGAACGACGAGCAGGTGCCTCACATCCTGGAATTCTGCCATCGCCAGCGCGCAATCCTGAGGGGGCTTTACCTGATGCCCCTCGTACAGGTCTGGGATAAGGCCGAATTCGATTACGAACCGAAGCGCATGACCACCGAGGATGTGGAGATTCTGCTGCAAAACGCCTTCCCCGGAGAGACCGTGAACTTCGTTTCCCTGGGGGTTGCATCGCATCCCAGGACGCTGATGAAGTACATGGGCGGATCAACGATGGTCTACTTCGGGGCGCACCCCAACTGCGAGAGCCTGTACATCATCGTTTCCGACGGGGAGAAGTACAGGCCCATAGAGCACTACTTGAGGAAGCCTCTCCCGGAGGTCGCCGGTGCGTTCCTGAAGCTCGAAGGCAAGCTGAGCGACAGGGAGAAACGCTGGCAGGGGAACGTCACCGGACGTATGCTGGGCGCTTTGGGTCTCAGGGGTTTCGCCCTGAAAGCGCTGGGCCTGACGCAGGGGTTTCTGCTGTTGGTTGCGAACCTGAGGATCAGCCGCGTATTCAAGGGCAACGGCCTGATGAAGATCGCCCACGCCGTAGCTCTCCCGTTCGACCTGATGTTCTCGGGGCATGCGTCGAAGGCCATGAGGCGGCACCTCCGCGCTCAGGACCCGGTTCCGGTGGTCATCCTTCCCCTGGAGGATACGCCAATATTGGAAACCTCGCGCCTTCAGCGCTGCCCGAGCGCCCACGTGTACTACGATCCGCGGACCGAGATCTTCGACTACGTGCCGGTGTGCTCGTGGAGGTTAGTCAACAAGAAGATCCTGGGCGGGATCGCGGAGTATTACGCCAGCAAAGGCGCTCCTGCGGGCGCCGCACGTAGTCCGCGGGAGGCTGGAGCCGTAGCCGGGACGAAGTCCGAGACGCGGGCAAAGCGGTCAGGCTAATCGCAGGGCCGCTCAGGCAGGCTTGGCGCCGAATCGCCGGCCCCACCCGCACAACGGCAAACCGTGCATTTTCGCCTGAGCGAGCGAGTTGCAGGGGCTCACCCCGTCTTTGTGCGTTTGTACTCCACGCGCCCGTCAATGAGCACCAGCTCCGGCACGGACCTGTAATCCAGCGGATGGCCGCTGAAGATCACCAGATCGGCGTCCTTGCCGGCCTCAAGGCTGCCCACCCGGTCAGCCACGCCAATGATCTCCGCCGGGTTGATGGTGATGGCTTTCAAGGCTTCCCCTTCGTCCATGCCCTGCTGCACAGCCAGGGCGGCATTCAGGATCAGATAGCGGACGGCCGATAGCTCGTCTGTCTGTATGGCCACCTTGACTCCCGCCTTGCTGAGGATGCCGGGGTTTCGGGGTGTCAGCTCGCGCAACTCGTATTTCACCCGCGAGAAGAAGATGGGCCCCACGACACACGGGATGCGCTTATCAGCGAGGAGGCCGGCGACCTTATAGCCTTCCGTGGCGTGCTCCAGCGAAAAGCGCAGGCCGAATTCCTCCGCGATGCGCACGGCCGTCAGGATGTCGTCGGCCCGGTGGCAATGGATCATCGCGCGGAGCTTGCCTTCGAGCACCGGGATGAGGGACTCGAGCTTCAGATTGCGTTCGGGCGGGTCGGGCGGTTGAGGGCGCGCGCCCTCAGGCCTGGCCTCCCAGCGGGAAAGATCGTCGTCATACCGCGCCTTTTTCTCCGCATAGCGGGCCAACTTGTCGCGATAGTTCTGCGCGGCGATCAGCGTGGTCCGCAGCTCGGCCGCGTTCCCCATCCTTGTCGAAGGCGGTTTCTTCTGCCCGCCATAGACCCGCTTCGGATTCTCTCCCAGGGCCATCTTCATGCCGGACGGTGCCAGCACGAGCATCTCCTCGACGGTCGTCGCCTTCTTTGTCTTGAGGCAGGCGAACTGTCCCCCGATGAGGTTGCCGCTGCCGGGCCCCGTGTTGATGGTCGTCACTCCCGCTTCCCGAAGGTCCTTGAACGCCATGTCCTCCGGATGGATGGCGTCTATCGCCCGCAGGTGAGGCGTTACGGGATCGGTCATCTCATTCCCGTCAGCCTCCATCGAGGCGACGCCGTCGGCAAAGATGCCCGTGTGGCAATGCGCATCAATCAGGCCCGGAGTCACTACCTTGCCCCGGGCGTCGAAGACCTTCGCCGCTTTTGGGATGGGGCCGACGTCCCGGCCGACGGCTACGATGCGGCCGTCCTCAATCAGAATGCTCCCTTTGCGGATGGTCCCGCGGGTTACCGTCACCACGTCGCCGTTAACGATGGCAATCATGTGTGCCTCCTGTGCCTTGTTCCTTGAGGTCGCTGGCGAAGACAACGTACCTGACCCGCGCCCGCGGGTCAAGCCGTGAACGTCGCCGGCAACGCCTGCCTGAAGGGTGCCTTGTGGCTGCTATTGCCCGCAGAAGCGCTTCGCGGTCAGCTCGTAGTGCTGCTTGGCGTCGAACCGGTCCACCAGAGAGAAGATGCCTTCGCCTACCGACTTCGCAAGTTTGTCCCAATAGGCGTCCATGTCGCCCCCACAGAGCCAGTGGCCCCCGCAGATGAGGTCGGCGCCAAGGTTCCGCACCTTTTCGACGGACGCCACCATCTGCGCGTAATCTGAACCTCCCTTGGCGAGGAACCACCCCGTCATGTCGCCTGCGAATAGGATGCGAGAGCCGGCAATCTCGGTCAGGAAACAACAACTGTCGGGCGTGTGGCCGGGCGTGTGATAGACGCGGAGCTTCAGACCGGCCGCTTCCAGCACGTCCCCATCCTGAAAAAAACGGTCAGCTCGGACGGGCGAGCACCCCCAGTCGCTCGCATTCCGGGCGGCCTCATGGATGGCGACGGTCGCACCATGCTGCTGGAAGTGCTCATAGCTCTCCACGTGATCCCCATGACTGTGCGTGTAGGCGACCATCTGGACGTCAGAAAGGGCTACGCCCAATTGCCCCAACAGGCCCACGATGCTGTCTGTGAATCGCTTGAACCCGGAATCAACCATGATGCACTCTCTGCCGCGGCCGCGCGCGAGGTAAACAGACGCGCCCGAATAGTTCGGAATCACCGGGGAATGGCCGGGGTAGCCGGCAACCTGATAGAGGCCGTCCACAAGCTCTATGACGCCTTCCGGAATGCGCTTCGCCATCTCAATCCTCCTGAATGCGTTTGTACTGCAACCAACACTGTTAGCGCGAGCGTTATTGCGCCTGAGCACAGAATGAAAGGCTCAGTTTCCATTAGCATAAGTAACCGGTCGCGGTTTTCAAGGGCGGACAGGTTGCTCTCAACTCAGTTCCGCCTGACCTATCGCTGCGAAATGAGGACTGTTGCGGCGCGGCGGGCGAAGGGGGCACGGCCTGGAGGCGGGGCGTGGCAATCCGCTTTGCGCCTGGCGCTGCGCCCTGTAAAATCAGGTCGTTTCCAGGGGCCGCTGGTCAGGCTGCCAGGGGAGAATGTGGCCGGCTTCCGGGGCCGATCCAGATCGAGAGGCGCAAGGCGGAAATGCAGAGCTTCACAAGCGCCGTCTGGTGGGGTGGGTTGAAACCGCTCCTGGCCGCCTCGACCGTGCCCGGGCCGCTGGGCCTGACCGCTCCGGCCACGGTTTCTTCTGGCGTCCCGGCGGCGCAAGCGCACGTGCCGTCCATTTGGGCGGTTGCGCCCTTCGTCCTTCTGCTGCTCGTGATCGCGCTCATGCCCCTGGTGCGCCGCTGCGAGCGGTTCTGGAGCCGCAACCGCAATAAGCTCCTTGTGGCCCTGACGGCGTCGGCACTGACCCTTCTCTACTACTGTTTCGCACATCCCATGCCTCTCGACGGCAGCGCCGTAGGAGAGTGGGGCCTGCGGTGGGGCGCAATCGGCCACGTGCTCTCCAGGTCTGTTCTGGAAGCGTACATCCCCTTCATCATTCTTCTGCTGACGCTCTACACGATCAGCGGTGGAATTCGGCTCGAGGGGGACCTGGCGGCCCATCCACTCACCAACACGGCGTTCTTAGCCGTCGGGGCCATTCTGGCGAGCTTCATCGGCACCACAGGGGCGGCCATGTTGCTCATCCGGCCGCTGTTGGACACCAACTCAGAGCGCCGGCACGTTCATCACACGGTGGTTTTCTTCATCTTCATAGTCTGCAACATCGGCGGCTGCCTCCTGCCGATCGGAGACCCGCCCCTGTTCCTCGGGTACCTCAACGGAGTGCCTTTCCTCTGGACGTTGCGCCTGGTGATTCCGTGGGCGTTCTGCACGGGCATGCTCCTGGCCGTCTACTACATTTGGGATTCAGCAGCTTATCGCCGGGAGAAGCCGGAGGATGTCCGGATGGACGAGGCGGCGCGTCGGCCACTGAAACTGAAAGGCAAGAGGAACCTGCTGTACCTGATAGGTGTGGTCCTGGCGGTGGGGTTGCTGATCCCCGGGAAGGAATGCGTCTTCCTGCGGTCATTTACGGTGCCGGAGTATCTGCGAGAGGCGGTCATGCTGGCCCTGGCTGGCCTGAGTTTGCTGACTACTCCGCGGGAGGTCCGCCGGGCCAACCAGTTCACGTTTGCCCCGATGGCGGAGGTGGCGGCGCTCTTCCTGGGCATCTTCATCACCATGCAGGCCCCCGTCGAAATCCTGCACGCGCGCGGTCCTTCGCTGGGCATGGTCGCCCCGTGGCAGTTCTTCTGGGCCAGCGGGCTTCTCAGCAGTTTTCTGGACAACGCCCCGACTTACATGGTCTTCTTTGAGACGGCAAACTCCCTGACCGGATCTCCCGGCACCGGAATCCTGGACCTGCTCTCCGGCCAGTACATCCGGACGGACCTCCTCGTTGCTGTGAGCCTGGGGGCCGTCTTCATGGGCGCCAACACTTACATCGGCAACGGACCGAACTTCATGGTCAAGGCGGTTGCCGAGGAGCGCGGGATCAAAATGCCGAGCTTCTTCGGGTACATGCTTTACAGCGCCATAATCCTCATCCCCCTGTTTCTGCTCATCACGGTCCTTTTCTTCGTGATGGGACTCAGGGCGGTGCTGCTGGGAGGCGTGGCGGCACTGCCGATTGCCCTGACGTGCCGATGGCTCTGGGCAAGGCGCCGGACCGGAAAAGAGCAGGGACAAGGCGAGACCGTTCCGAAATGAGGGCCGCCGGAACCATCGGCTTGCCGACCGCCGATTTCGTGTGCTCCCGCGGAGCCGCCCGCCTCGTACGCAATCCGAGGACACGCGTCGCCGCCCGGTCAATGCAAGCGAATCCGCTTTGCCGGCACCGTCGCACCCAGTAGAATACGCCATCCGCAAGGACCCGCCGTAGCCTCAGCAAGGAGATTGTCCTGTGCTTACGCGGCAGCCCTTGGCGCTCAGTGCGGTCCAGACAAGACCAAGGTCGGCGCGACGAGTTCCATCTGCCGACACGTAGAGGAGGAGCACTTGTTTGGCCCTTGACCTGAACATGCTGTCGCTGGCGCTGTTAGGCGCGGCAGCCGTTGCATTTACGCGGCAGAGGGCGATGGTCCTGATCGTGTGCTCCGGCCTCTTCACGCTTTCATCGGGGCTCGCCGCCCTGGCCGTTTGCTGGGCCCTGAGTCCCGCGTTCACCATTGCGCTGCTGAGTGTGACCATCGGCTTGCCGTTTCTGACACTCGCGCTCTATGCCGTGGATCTTGCTTTCGCCCCGTTCTGCGTGGAGATGACGTATCCCGCCATGCTCTGCTGGCTCCTGTGGCCGGCTCTCGTCGCCGTCAACTTTGCCTGCATGCTGCTCAGGTGACGGTTACCGTCGGCGCGCGTTTTCCAGTTGCATTGAGGGGGACGTCGCCCTTCTGATATATTGGCTTCTTCTGCCGTGGATGGGCTCTTACGGGGAGGTAAGAATGGCGGAAACGACCCTTTGGAGCGAGTTTTCGAAAGGGGTCTCCAGACAGAACGGTCTCTTTCTGCTGGCCCTCGGCATCTGCCCCACGCTCGCGGTGACCACGTCCCTTCAGACTGCCCTCGCCATGGGCGTGGCCGTGATCTTCGTGCAGGTCTGCTCCAGCGTCCTCATCGGCGCCCTCGGGAATGCCATCCCGGAGGAGGTGCGCTTTCCTTCGTTCATTGTCATCACAGGGTCGTTTGTCACTGTGGTGGAGCTGGCATTCAAGGCCACGCTGCCGCCCGCCACCAATCTGGGCCTTGGCATCTACATCCCCCTGATCGCGGTCAACTGCACAATCCTCTATCGGGTGGAGGCGTTTGCCCACGGCCTGGGTGCGCTGCGCTCGCTCCTGGACGGCCTTGGCCTTGGGGTCGGCTTTGCGGTGGCGATCTGCCTGATAGGCGCTCTCCGGGAGGCGTTCGGCTCAGGCACGATCTGGGGCTATCCGTGGGTTCCCGTGTCTTGGCCTGTCCGATACGTGCCGTCTGCAATACTTGCACAGGCCCCGGGCGCCTTCATTGTGCTTGGCCTGTTGATGGCCATTCTCAAGTGGGCGGGGAGCGTCCGCGCTGCAAAATAGGGCAGTAGCTATGGACTTTTCACTCTTCTTTGGCATCGCCTTCTCGGCCATCCTCGCCTCGAACTTCGTCCTGGCGAAGTTCCTGGGCCTCTGCCCGTGCCTCCGCGGGACCCGGCAGACCGAGAGCGCCATCGGCATGGGCATCGCGGTCACTTTCGTCATGTTCCTCGCTTCCCTGGCAACTTCTGTGCTGTACAACTTCGTGCTGGTGCCCTACGACCTGGCGCTTCTGAAAACGCCGGTGTTTGTTCTGGTGATCGCCGTGCTGGTGCAGTTAGTGGAAGTCTTCATCCGAGCCAGGATGCCGGCGCTCCACCGCGCGTTGGGTGTGTACCTCCCGATGGTCGCGACGAACTGCGCTGTGATGGGCGTAGCGCTCCTGGGCACTTCGGACGCCCCCGCAAGGTTTGCGGAACTCACCGCATGGGCACGGGTGGCGGCGGCTGCCTGGCAGGGCATCTGTGCGGGCACCGGATTGGTGTTGGCCACGTTGTTGATGAGCGGCGTCCGGGAGCGGATTGAGAGGGCCGACGTGCCCGAGTGCCTGCGCGGGATGCCGCTTGCCTTCATTGGCACCGGCTTGATGGCCATGGCTTTCTTCGGGTTCGCGGGGATGGTTTGACCACTCCGGCAAGGCGGACCTCATGGTACCTGGAAATAGAACGAGTCTTGTATTGCTCCTATTGGTGCTGTTGACCGGGCTGATGCCCGGGCGCGCGGCGGCAGCGACGGCCCTCGGCAGCGGCGTGTCCGCCCCCGCCGGAGACGCCGTTGCAGTCGTGAATGGTGAGCCGGTCTCGCGCGCGGACTTTGGGGCCTACCTCGTCCGCTCCCTTGGGCGGAGCGCGATGGACACCTTTGTGGATTGGATGCTCGTAGAGCAGGAAGCGCGCCGGCTGGGCCTAACAGCCACGGACGCTGACCTCGCAGAGAGGAAGCGCCTGGAAGTCGAGCTTCGGCTGCGCGCCGTCCTGCGAAACGCCCGCATGAGCCTGGACGAGTTCCAGAAGGTTCCTGACAGCCCCGGCCGGGACATGACGAAACTGCGCCTGACTATCGCCGAGGCCATATCTGACAGCGCGCTGAGGACGCTGCTGCTGGCAGAGAAGGTCGTAGCGCCTCAACTCGACCTGAGTGAATCCGCTTTGCGCACCTATTACGAGCGTACACGCGGCCGGCAATTTACGGCCGCCCACATCTTGGTGCGGAGTCAACGCGTGGCGGAGGACCTGTTGGGCCTGCTGCGGGAGAGGCCATCGGCATGGTCCGAGGCAGTGCTTCAGTACAGCCTCGACCGTGACAGCGTGCCGTACAAAGGACGTATTGGTCCCGTCTCAGCTGCCTCCGAGTTAGGGAAAACGCTCAGCGCCATGCAGCCCGGAGAGAGAAAGCTTTACAAGGAGGCCGATCTGTGGCACGTGGTCCTCCTGATCGGCGCCGTTCCAGAGTCCCAGGAGCGGTTCGAGGAGATCACGGGGCAGCTCCGGGCGGAGCTGATTGCGGAGCAGACGCCGGGCCGGTTCGAAGCGCTCCTTTCATCCCTGAACCGGGAGGCCTGCGTGGTGGACAACCTTCTCCCTGAGCCACAGGCCCGGCGCCCGCTCGGTGAGGGAACAGCCGTGTTCATTAATGGCGCGGCATTCTCGGTCTCACGTCTCGAAGGCATTCTGATCCAGGAGTTCGGGCCTCGAATGCTGTCGCCATACATTGAGCGTGTGCTGGTGTTTCAGGAAGCGCACCGGAGAGGGCTGACGGTGTCCGAGGAGGAGATGGGCGAAAGGACGCAGGGGATCGCCCGCGAGCTGTTCGACGAACAGGCCGCGCAGCGGAAGATGAAACCCGAGGAGCTGACTGCCTTTCTGGCGCGCTCCGGCGTGGACATAACTGGCTACAAGATGGACCTCGCCCGGCGGTTCGTGGCGCCTGAAGACGTCCGGGCCGAGCTGCTGGCTGAGAAGATGGTGGCCGACGCCGTGCAGGTCTCCGAGAGCGAAATCCGGGAAGCGTACGGCGACCTTCGCAAGGACCGCTTCGTGGTCAGGGAACTGGCGGCAGACAGCGCCCCCGCCGCTGAGCGAATGTACGGCGAGCTGAAGCAAGGCGTCAGGTCCGACGTCATAGCCCGGACCGAGCTATCTGAGCCCGGGCAATGGCAGCCGCGAAGCCTCGTCAGCGTTGTCACATCTTCTCAGCCGTACTATCCTTACGTGAAGGACCTCCAGGAGGGTGAGGTCAGTGGAATCTTTAAACAAGGCGGCAAGTATCGTATAATTGAGGTGTTGGAGCGTTGTTCTCCCTCCGAGCCGCCGGCCCTGGATTCCGTCCGCTCTGTGTTGGAGCAGGAAGTGCGCTTGCGGAAGTCGAAGGCGCGCATTCAGGCCCTGCTCGTGAAGCTCAAGGTAGAGTCAACCATCGAGACAAGGTTGAACTGAGAAGATGGAAGTCAAACTCGCCAGCCGTATGGGGAGACTGCCAGAATATATCTTCGGGAAGCTCAACAAGCTGAAGTTGCAGCGCCGTCAGGCGGGCGAGGATATCATTGACCTCGGCATGGGCAACCCCAACGACCCCACGCCTCAGCCGGTCATTGACAAGCTGGTGGAAGCGGTGAACGAGCCCCGCAACCACCGCTACAGCGTCAGCGCAGACGGCATCCTCAACCTGAAGCGCGAAGTCGCCCGGTTCTACCGCCGCGAGTACGGTGTGGCCCTCAACCCCGAGAAGGAGGTCGTCTGTACGATCGGGAGCAAAGAGGGCCTGTCGCACATGGCCCTTGTCCTGATGGAGAACGGCGACTCGGCGATCGTGCCTACGCCGGCGTTCCCAGCTCACCCCCATGCAATCGCCATTGCCGGCGGCCGTGTTGTGAGCCCGCCCATAGCGAATGATCCGGCGTTCTTCGACCTCCTGGACGATATGGTGCGCACCGTCGAGCCCAAACCTAAGCTGCTGCTGTTGAACTTCCCCCATAATCCGACGGCGCTCACGGTGGAGCTGGAATTCTTCGAACGGGCTGTTGAGTTTGCACGAGCCCACGGGATACTCATCATCCACGACTTTGCGTACAGCCACATCACCTTCGACGGCTACAGGGCCCCGAGCTTCTTGCAGGCAGCCGGCGCGAAGGAGGTGGGCGTCGAATTCTCCTCCATGTCCAAGAGTTTCAACATGGCGGGATGGCGGGTGGGATATTGCGTGGGCCACCCCGACCTCGTAGGAGGGCTGGCTCGGATCAAAGGCTTCTTTGACTATGGGCTGTTCATGCCCGTCCAGATCGCCAGCATCATTGCCCTGCGGGACTGTCGCGAGGAGATCACGAAACAAGTGGCCGTCTATCAGGACCGCCGCGATGCATTCTGCGAGGGCTTGAGCAGGGCGGGCTGGCCCGCCCCTCCTCCGAAGGGCACGATGTTCGTCTGGGCCCGCATTCCGGAGGGCTTCGGGGACGTGGGGTCCATTGACTTTTGCATGATGCTGCTGGAGGAGGCGAACGTAGCGATCGCGCCGGGCGCCGCCTTCGGCGAGGGTGGAGATGGCTTTGTTCGGATGGCAATTGTGGAAAACAGGCAGCGCTTGCTTCAGGCGGCCCGCCAGATCGGTCGCGCACTCCGACTCCACCGCGTCAAGGCGTGAAGCGGCTCCGGTGGTGCAAGGACATGGCAACCAAAACTAAGACCGTCACGTTTCCGAGGGGAGGTGTTCGCCTTCCCGAGCTAAAGGACCGAACGAAGGCGCAGCCCCTCGAAAGGCCCCCTGCGCCGGCCCAGGTGGCCGTGCTGATGCTCCAGCATGCGGGGGCGCCCGCAGTCCCCGTAGTGAGAAGAAGGGAGAGGGTGCGGAAGGGCCAGTTGCTGGGCCGGGCGCAAGGCTACGTAAGCGCGAACGTCCATTCGCCCGTCAGCGGCACGGTCGAGGCGATTGAGCCGCGCCTTTACAACCTCACGGGCCGGCGCATGCCCGCAGTCGTCATCGCCAACGACGGCTCGGAGAAGTGGGCCCCCGGCATGAACCAGCCCCAGAACGTTGAGGAGATGCAGGTCGCTCGGATGGTCGAGCTTGTACGGGACTGCGGCGTTGTGGGGTTGGGAGGAGCCATGTTCCCCTCCCATGTGAAGCTGAGTCCGCCGGCGGGCATGTCCATTACGGACGTGTTCGTCAACGGCACGGAGTGCGAGCCGTACGTGACCGTTGACCACCGGCTGATGATCGAGCGCACGGCGGACGTTGTTGACGGCCTGCGCCTGATTATGCGCATGGTGAAGGCGAAAAATGGCCACGTTGCCATTGGGCGGAACAAGCCGGACGCCATAGAAGCCATGGGCGACGCGGTAGCGGGCGAGCCGGACATCCGCATCGTTCCTCTGAAAGTGAGATACCCCCAGGGCGCCGAGCACCAGATCATCACTGCCGTTACTGGCCGTGAGGTGCCAAAGGAGGGGGGATTGCCTGCGGCCGTGGGCTGTCTGGTCCACAACGTTGCCACCGTTCTTGCGATCAGGGACGCCGTGCGGTTCCGCCGGCCGCTCATCGAACGGCCGGTCACAGTGACCGGCGACGGAATAGAGCAGGCCGGCAATTTCATCGAACCCATCGGCGCGAGCGTCGCGGACATCATCGCACGGCAGGGAGTGCGCGAAGGCGCGAACCAACTCATCCTTGGCGGCCCGATGATGGGCGTCGCCCAGGCTGTCGCTGATGTGCCCCTCGTCAAGGGCAACACCGCTATCGTGCTCTTGAGAGACGCCCGCCTTCCTGCGCAGCGGGACTGCATCCGCTGCGGCCGCTGTATCGAGCAATGCCCGATGGGCCTGGTGCCGGGAGCCATAGGCATCGCCTGCGAGAGCCGGGAATGGGAAGCTGCCGCCGCCCTCGGCCTCCTGGAGTGCAAAGAGTGCGGATGTTGCGCCTATGTGTGCCCGGCCGGCCGGGGTATCGTCCATATGATCAAATCCGGGAAGTCCGAACTGCGGCGCAAGGGCGAGTAAGGAACGCCAGGCCGTTAAGCACCCGTCCACCGGCGCGCAAGGTAACGTCATGGAACTGCAACTTCTGGTCGGCTCGCCGCCTCACCTGCGGGGCGCGGACAGCATCAACAGGATCATGTGGAGCGCCGCGGCGGCGCTCATTCCTGCCGTCGCCATGAGCCTCTACTTCTTCGGGCTGGGTGCCCTCAAGGTCTACCTTATAGCCATCGCCGCCGCCGAGGCCGCCGAGCTGGTCTGTCTGAAAGTCAGGGGGAAGCCGATTTCATTTGCAGCCGATGGCAGTGCCTTCGTCGCCGGCGTCTTGCTGGCCATGGTTCTGCCGCCGGGCGTGGCATGGTATTGCCCCCTGATCGGCGGAGTCTTTGCAATTGCGATCGTCAAGCATGCCTTCGGGGGCTTGGGGAACAACGTCTGGAACCCCGCCCTCGCAGCCCGCGTCTTTCTGCAGGTGGCCTATCCCATGCAGATCAGCCTTGGTCGGTGGCCCGCGCCACGGACGCTCTGGGGTCCGCCGGTGGCAGCGGTGACAATGGCCTCGCCCTTGTCACATGGGCCTGCCGCCATGCATCCGTCTTACCTTGATCTGCTCTTGGGCAATGGGGTAGCCGGCGACATCGGCGAGACCTGCAAGGTGGCCCTGCTCGTAGGTGCTGTCTTCCTGATCGTGCTCAAGATAGTGGACTGGCGGATCCCGGCCTTCTTCATCGGCACCGTCTTCGTCCTCGCATGGGCCTTGCCCCTTGGGGCAAGATCTCCCTCTTGGGCCAGGGATCCGCTCTACCATGTTCTCTCAGGCGGCCTGGTGCTCGGTGCCTTCTTCATGGCCACGGACCTCGTCACGACGCCTCTGACCCGCGCCGGCCGCGCCATCTTCGCGGTCGGGTGCGGCTTGATAACAATCCTCATCCGGCGATACGGCAGCTACCCGGAAGGTGTAGCCTTTGCCATTATTATTATGAACACCTTTGTGCCTCTGATAGACCGCTGGGTGCGCCCCCGCATGTACGGTTCCAGAACCCCCAAGGTTGCGTCCCGAGAAGCATGACCCAAACCACCCAAACCGGCGAGCAGCGTAGCAGAGCGGCAAAGGCCATCCTCATCCTTCTGCTCATCTGCCTGGGCAGCGGCGTGGGCGTGGGAGTCGTCTACCGGCTCACGAAGGGTGGGATCGAGGAGAGATCCCAGGCAGAGTTCCACGAGACCCTTGCCTCCGTGCTCGGCGAGGCGCCCGAGTACTCCCTCGTCGGAGACTACCCTTCAGGCACTCGAGCGCAGGAAAAGGTATACGTGAACAAGGCGGGCTCCAGGATACTGTATGCTGCCACGGGCGTCGCCCGGGGCTACCACGGCCCCGTAGAGGTGCTGGTTTCGGTCGAGGCGGCGGCGCCGAATGTGCCGGTGGGCCAGGACCCTGTCATACACGCAATGGTCATTCTTGAGAGCCACGAGACGCTGGGGCTGGGCGAAACCGTCAAGACTGCCGAGGCAGAGACCTCCATTTGGGGCAAATTGGCCGGAGCCGGCAAGGGATCGCAGGCCGTGCGGCGGCCCTGGTTCGAGGAGCAGTTCAGCGGCAAGCGGCTGAGCGACCTCGTGGTCGCAAGGCATGGGGATGCTGACAATGCCGCTGCCGTCACGAGTGCCACTCCCGCCACGGAGGCCGCGCACGCAAATCCTGACCATAGCGCTGCTGTCACGGGCGCCACTCCTGCCGGTGGAGGGGCCGCGGAAGCCGCGCACGGGGATTCCCACAACGCTGCCGCTGTGACGAGCCCCAGCGTGACGACCGAACCGGCGCACACGGATTCCCACAACGCTGCTGCTGTAACTAGTCCCAGCGTGGCGACCGAACCGGCGCACACGGGCTCCCACAACGCTGCTGCTGTAACCAGTCCCAGCATGGCGACCGAATCGGCGCCGGCGGCCGGCCACAGCGGCGCCGCCAGAATCGCTGCCGTGACAGGCGCCACTGTCACCAGCAGGGCGGCTACGGAGGCCGCCCGCAGGGCCGTGGCGCGCATAATCTCCAGGACTGCCGAGGTATACGGAAAATGATCGCTCAGGACACCGCAACCAACGAAGCACACGAGCAGGAACCTGAAGGAGTTGCCGAGGGGAACCAGCCCGATACTCAGGTGCAGGAGCCCGAAGTAGCACAGACCGAGCCCGCTGCCGGGGCTCAGACCGCTCCTGACGCGGAGGTATCGCAGCGCGGCGCGCCCGACGATGTGGCGCAGACGCCGGCTGCTGTGGAGCCGCCGGCTGCCGAGCAGGTGCCGACCGTCGAGCAGGCGCCGGCAGCGGTGAACCCGGCAGAGGTCAAACGCGCAATCGAAGCGCTGCTGTTCAGCTCGGAGCGCCCGCTCAGCGCGGGCAGGCTGGCCGAGCTGTCCGACGCGGCAGACGGGCGCCAGGCCAGAGACATAGTGCGGCAACTTCGAGAAGAATACGAAGCGGCGGGACGGGCCTTCAGCGTGGAGGAGATCGCCGGTGGATTCCAACTCCTTACGCGTCCCGAGTTTGCGCCGTACGTGAGCCGGCTCCAGAACAGGCAGCAGCAGGAGAGCCTCACCAAGCCCGCTCTGGAAACTTTGGCCATCGTCGCATACCGCCAGCCCATCACGCGGGCGGCCCTGGAGGACATCCGGGGCGTGCAGTCCGGGCATGTCCTGCGCTCGCTCGTTGAGAAGCGCCTGCTCAAGGTCACCGGTCGGAGCGAAGAACTCGGCCGTCCGCTCCTCTACGGCACCACTCGTCACTTCCTGGAGGTATTCGGTCTGCGCTCGTTGAGCGATCTGCCGAAGAGGCCGGAGTTCGGACCCGGTCCCGCGCAGCCGCCCGCCGAGCTTGACCCTTCCGCGCCGAGCGGGTAGTCTTGGCTCGCCGGGCACGGCGCGCTCGGGTGGCGTAGTGACCGAGCGCTCGGTTTGCAGGCGGCGTCTTTCCGACCACGGGGGCCCAAGAGCGACGCAATGCACGCCAGGAAACTTCGCGACGCCGTCCACAGGGACATCCATCTGACCGCCGAAGAGGTGGCCGCCGTAGACACGCCGCAGATGCAGCGCCTGCGCGGCGTGCGGCAGCTCGGAGCCGCATACTACGTCTACCCCAGCGCTCACCACACCCGTTTCGAGCACTGCCTGGGCACGTGCTGGATGGCCAAGCGCATTGTGGCTCAGATAGAGGCGAGCGGCTCCTTCACCTTCCCCGAGGTCGAGAAGCGCGCGGTCTTCCTGGCGGCCCTCGTCCATGACGTCACGCACATCCCGTTCGGGCACACTTTCGAGGACGAACGGCGGCTGCTCGAGCGCCATGATCGGAACCTCCGTCGCTACGCCTACCTCCTGGGCAGCGGCGAACTCGCCGATACGCTGGGCTCGACCGAGGCCGGCCGCCTTGCCCTCCGCATCCTGTCTCCGGGCGACCGGGGCCCTTCCGCGCAGAGCTACCTGGAGCAGATCGTCGGCGGGACCATCGGCGCGGACCTGCTTGACTACCTGAGGCGCGACAACTATTTCTGCGGGCTCTCGTATGAGTTCGACGACCGCGTCTTCGATTACTTCCGTGTCTCGGACGGCGAACTCGTGCTCGACCTCCAGCAGGACGGCTTCTTTCGCCCCGATGCCTTGAGCGAGATAACGAACCTGCTCCGCATCCGCTACGTATTAAGCGAGCGCGTCTATTATCACCACGCCAAAATGGCGGCCGGCGTCATGATCTCAAAGGCCATCGAGCGGGCGCTCCTCGCAGGCTTGAGCGAAGAGAAGCTCTGCGCTCTGACTGACGACTCGCTCATCTACCACCTCGACGAACACTTCGGCGGCGATCGCGCGCTCGCCGAACTGCTCGCTGATTTCCGCCAGCGACGCCTCTTCAAGCGCTGCTACATGTTGTCACGGCGGATCGGCGAGGACAGCATAGCGGAAGCCGTGCGGAAGTATCACTTCAACGAGGCCGACAGCCGGGGGAAAGCCGAGCGAGCGATCGCTGAAGCGCTCGGCGCGCACGAGCACCGTGTGGCGGTCTACTGCGCGCCCGCCGGGATGTATCTGAAAGAGGCCGATGTGCAGGTCAGCGTGCCCGGCGGGAAAGCGACGAGGCTCTCCTCGCTGAACAGGGAGGAGATCCAGGTTCTGAAGCGCCAGCACCAGGAGCTTTGGAGGCTGTACGTGTTCCTTTCGCCGGCGCTCGGCGAGCGGCTGGCAGACGCCGCGCGCGCCTGCGAGGAAGTCCTCGGCTTGCCCAATGAGCTTCCAGCCGAACGGCGGGGCGGCCTCCTTTGAAGCCCCGCATGGGTGGGCCGTTCGGGCCGAGCGACGGGGCGGTCTCCTCTGACGTCACGAGCGGTCGTGCCATTGGGGCCGGCTGCTGCGCACCGCCGGGGCGGGCCTCACGCCGGCCGGCGCGTCTCATAACCCGTGCGCGACGGCACGTCCCCGCGCCGGTGCCAGACGTTGCCGCTGAAGACGGTGGAATAGATCACGGCGCCCCGGTTCTTCAGTGCGCTGACCAGGTCCGGGTGCGGATTGATGCCCATGCCGCTGGAAGAGATGTAAGCGAGCCGCGGCTTGAAGAGGTCCAGCAGCTCAGGGTTCAGGTTGTGCTTGCTGCCGTGGTTGGGCACCTTGAGCCAGTGCAGGTCGCGTGCCCGCGCCAGATTGGGGCACGCCGTGAAGCCCTGCCTTCCCGCGTCGCCGGGAAACAGGTACTTGTCCCCCTCGTACTCAAGCAGCAGAATGACCGACGCCTGCTTGTCCGTCTCAGGGTCATCAATGGACTGGGCCAGCACCTCATCCGGAGCGGAGGCCCCCATGCCCGCCGTCTTCCTGCGCCGGAAGGAGATTCCCTCCTCGACCATTCCGCCCAGTAGCTTGGCGTCGCCGTAGAAGCTGACGCAGCTTCTGAAGAATGCCTCCGTCGGCCCGAGGATCTCGAACGGCCCGATCCGCCCGCCCCGATCCGCAAAAGCTTCCCGCACGTCCACGCCCTTTGCCTTCAGCGCCGCGATGAGCCGTTGATTCGTCTCCACCGAGTCGGCCAGGTGAGTGGCTACATTCCGAACCGCCTCGGACTGGGCCTCCTGGGCCAGCCGCCTTGCCGTCTTGACGGCCTGGCGCACGGGCACGCCGTGCCTGCTCAGGTCGTAGACCCAGGCCTGGCCGATCTGGCCCGCTTGAAGGTTCTCCACGACGTGCAGCAGGCCGCCGGCGTGGTCTACGTCTATGTGCGAGACAATGAGGTGATCCACGTGGAGCCCGTAGTAGGCATCGAGCTGGCGCAAGACCCTGTCGCCGTCCTCCCAGTTCTTGCCCCCGTCTATCACGATGACCTGGCGCGGTCCATCGAGTTCGACCTCTACAATCAGTGCGTCCGCGTCGCCCACTGGAAGCATGTCTATTTGCAGTCTTGGCATCAGTGTTTCCTCTCAGGGTCGGCGTCAGGACCGACATCGCGTCGGCAGGCTCAGCCGGTCGGCAGGCTAACTCAGAGTCGGTTGGACGTCAAGGGTACTTTTCGGGCGGGGGGGGACATCGCCCGACCGGACGGAGGGATGAGATATTGCGGATTGCGCAATCGGAAGGGCGGACGGATGGCGGGAAGGGCGCGCTCGGGATTCGCATCAGCGGTTCGGAATCTGCCAGCCGTTCAATCCTCGTGCTCCTGCATTCTGAACGAATGAGGGTGCAAGCAACTCACTGCCCCGAGGATCGTCAGAGCGCTGCTGGCTGCTTCCTTCGCCTGCTCAGGGGTGACGTGGCGATCTCCGCCATAGTCTCCCACCTCGCGCAGCCGCAGCAGTTCGGTGTACGTTGCGCCCAGTTCCCTGTTCCAGAGGCCCTCCCGCACCAGGTCGCGATGCACGGCCGTTTCCACTTCTGAATGTCGCCTGAAAGACCTTCCGCGCAGGGCGAACAGGGCAGAGACGCCATAGAAAACGGCATAGTAGGCGCGCGAGGCCGAGGCGTCCGGACTGAGTGCCGCCTCCCTCTGGGCGACGCGCAACGCCTCAACGGCGCGTTGCCACAGGTCCTGCGATTCGTGGCTCACAGGACTATCCCTTCCTTTTGGGCATTGCGGTAGAGGGCGAACTCCCCCCTTTCGAACGCCTCCGCGTCCACAGGGTCGGGATGTATCGGCCGGCCCAGTTCCAGGGTCAGGTCGTAAGTGGCCTCCACCCCGCGCGCGATGTCCTCCCACAGATTGATCGGTCCCTGAAGCAGAACCATCACGTCAATGTCGCTGTCTTCGGACGCTTCTCCGCGAGCCTCGGAACCGTAGATGAGCACGCCCCTCAACCGGTCACCGAAAGCTTCTCCGAGGCGCCGTTTCAGCTCCCGGCCAAGTTCTCGACGGTCCATTGACGACTCCTCCCGGATAGGCTTCCTTCTGGTCCTTCACCACTAACAGATTCATCCCCTGGTCGTCAAGGTTCGGGACCTTCGGGTGGACGGACGCCAACCGTTGTTGCCACTGATCTGCGCTGATTGCCACTGGTTCATGGTTGGGGGGCCGTGCTTGTGGCCACGGTTTTTGGCACAAACTCCCGTTCGACTGCCGCGGCATTGGAGCTGGAGCGCGGGTGAGGACTTATAAAGCATAGGGGGTGTTCAGTTCTACGGCAGATAGAAATGTCCGGTGTTTGCGGCCATCAGAAATGTCCGCCTGCTGTAGCTGTGTCCGCGCCAGGGATGGTCTGGCGCTGGCGACGGGCCCGGGTGCATGACGCGATCTGGGCATATGTTGTCAGATTGCCCCCGTCTGCGCCGGCCAAAGGCTGTCCCCGAAAAACGCGAAAGGGGACCTGTTCCGTGGCCACATGATGAGGGTTGACACGGCAAGGGAACAGGCGTAACATTGGCTGCTGCTGGCGTCGTGAAAGCTACCCTCGCACGCATTTCCCCTGGCTTGCCCCTACAGGGCACCATACGGTTTGGCAGGCCAATACTGGCGCACCTTGGACCCCCGGACGGGCGCAAGACAAGTTCGTCCCGGCCCTTCGACCCGAGGAATGTTAGATCGCCAATGGCACTCAGCGAAGCTGACACCAAAGCCAAGCTGATTGACCCCGCCATGCACAAGCGCGGATGGACCGAGGACCTTGTTCGTCGAGAGAAGACCGCGGGCGACCATCGGGGCCATCGCCGGCCAGTTCGAGCGAGACGGCACTGAAGGGCTGGAGAATCCGCAGATATTCCAGACCCCCGAGGTCAAGACCGCCGGCGGTCTGGCGGCGCTCCAGGAACCTGGTCAGCCTGCCGAACTCTGGCATGAGACGAAAGTGAGGAAGTTCGCAACATGAAATACGAACGGTTCGAGGATCTGCCCGTCTGGAGAGCCGCAGTGGATCTGGCCGGCCGCATCTACGCACTAACCCGTGACCGGTTCTTCTCCCAGCCGGGCGACCTGCACGACCAGTTGCGGCGGGCAGCCCTCTCGGTCTCCAACAACATCGCTGAGGGCTTTGAGCGCGGCTCCACCGCCGAACTCATTGCTTTCCTCTACATTGCCCGCGGCTCTGCCGGCGAAGTCCGCTCCATGCTCTCTTTCGTCGAAAGCCTTCCCGACGCTCACCATCTCAGATCTGAGATCTCAAGCCCCTGGCCGAATCCTGCTCCCGCCAGATCCGCGCTTGGGCGGACTCCCTCCAGAACACCGACATAGAAGGCCAGCGTCACCTCAACGACCAGACCCGCCGCCGATACCAGTCCCGACAGCAGGCCGAGGCCTTCCAAGAACACCTGGAGGACATCATGCGCAAGGCTCGACCCATTGATCCCCCGGAGTCGGCCGACCAGCGATGAGAAGCGTCTCTGGAGTCCCAGGTCTAAAAATCCTGTCCCCTGCAGACTCCCGTTGCCACCCTCCCGCTTTCCGGGTGCACCCTTTGTCGTGTCAGTGATGATCAGTGCGCGCCGGCCACCGGCCGACGCCCATCAGTCGGCCAATGCCGTCCCTTTCACGCCGCCGCGCCGCTCGCGCTGTGTCAGCACGCTGTCCCGATGCTTTGGTGCCCCCAGGACTACTCTGATTGCCTCCGCTGCTCGGACTCCGCCTCAGCGTTGGTGAGCCACCGGAACACGCCTCCGTACCCCGCGGCGGATGCCATGTCTCTGGCCGTACGCCCCTCTTTATCCCGAAGGTCAAGGATAGCGCCAGCCCGTGATAAGAGCATAACCGCCTCAAGATTCCCCGCCTCTGCGGCAACGTGCAATGGTGTCCGCCCCTGCTCATCTCGGGCATTCAAAGCTGCGCCTGCGTCTACAAGCCGCCGCGAGACATTGTCCCCGCCGGCCCTCGCGGCGAAGTGCAATGCTGTCGAACCTCCGCGACTTGCGGCATCTACCTCTGCTCCGCCCGAGAGCACGGCCTCCACGTTGCCTGCGTCTGTGACGGCTGCGAGGTGCAACGGTGTGATCTCGGCTAAGGCGGGGTGCTCGGCCCCTAATCCGTCGGGCCCGATCACGCTCCACTGCCACCTTTCCTTGGATAGAAGCGCCGGATCCCCAGACGTCCTCGCATTGGGGTCCGCCCCGGCAGTTAGAAGCGATAGGATTGCCTGCCGAGAGTCCCGCACCTGCGCCGCACAGTGCAGGGGAGCGCAGCCGCAAGCATCCGGTGCATTGATCCGAGCACCGTGCGCCAGGAGCAAGGCTACTATTCCATCCTGGAAGTCTGTGGCAGCCCAGTGAAGCGCCGTCCATCCAAGCTCATCGCCCTCGTTCGGGTCCGCTCCCTCCTTGAGAAGCAACTCCACTATGCCTTCTTTCCCGGCCCGACACGCCTGGGCCAGCAACACCCGACCACGGCGTCGCAGAAGGCTTGGGTCCCCCATCAGGTAAGCTCGAACTTTCTGAGCGTCCCCACCCTCTGCTGCTGCTTCGACCCCCGAACGCCTGGGAATCCAATCGCGGAGAGCTGAAAGAACCAGAAGCACCACTGCGGCAGCCAGCGTTACTCCCACAAGCAGCGCACCTAATCGCATTAATCTTCCCACGTCCCCTCATCCCTTCCTGCGCCGCTACGCAGCTACTTCCTCCGCCCTGTCGGGCTCTGAAAGGGATTCCTTCCAGTCACCCACAACCTCCAACAACGGTTCTACCTTCACCAACAGGTCATCACGTCCGGATACATGCGCTGTAGCGCAGCTCGCGCCATTTCAGCACGATGTCCCGATGCGTCCTCCTGGCCAACGGATGGGTGTGGTGTCACCAAAACCAACACACGTCCGGCGCAAGGCCTCCGGCGTCCGTTCGTTTGCCTACTTCGGGCTAGCCTTGTCCCCCGGCGAGACGAGGCCCGGGATTTGGGAGAGCGCCTTCAAGTAATCCTCACCGGTTTGCCGCTCAGTCGCCGACGAACTCTCGGCTGCCTCCCGCGCCCGCTTAAGGGCCATAGTATAAGCTTTTCTCCTCTGCTCTTCTTCCCCTATCCAGCCGAAGAACGCAATGGCTGATCGGCAATTCTCAAGGTACGTACCGGTGGACATACTGTCCGGGGCAGACTCCTCGCAGAGCTTAAGCAAACGGGTAGCTCCTGTCTTCGTGCGTTGACGGAAACACTCCTTGACCGGAGGACTTTGGGCTCGTTCCCACGATTCCACCATGACTATGCTGTACTCTCTCCACACCTCACCCGACCCCGTGCCTAACTCGCCCGCCTTCTCTGCGGAACAAACCGCATCTCCATATGCGCCCAAGCCGTACCGCGCCACGGCTAGGCGAACCCATGCTACAGCGTCTCCAGGGCTTCCGGCCAATCGGTGCTCCATTTCCGTCTGCAATTGGGCCCAAGAAGCCTTTGCCCTCACCTTCTTATAGGACCACGTAATCACTGCCGCGGCCACAAGTGTGATAGCCGCAAGTGCAATCGCGACAGGGACAAGCCGTGCCCGATGCCGCCAGCTCTTAACCATCGCCCAACTCCTTTCAATTCCCTTTGAGCTCTGCGCACACGAAGCTTGACTTGCCACCACGCAGGGCTTCAGCCCACGCCGCCGTCCGGCCTTCGTAGTAGGCCTGCGGCCCGCTACCGCCATACACCCAAGTTGGGCAGGGACTTCTGGAGTTGCTCAATACCCGCCTCCGTGACCGTCGTGCCCCGAAGGTCCAGGTCCTGCAACGCCGTCAGCCCCTTCAGGTGTTCGAGGCCGGCGTCCGTGACCTGCGTCCCCATGAGGTTGAGTTCCTCCAGCGCCGTCAGCTCCTTCAGGTGCGCCAGGCCTGCATCCGTGACCCGCGTAGCGACAAGGTTCAACTCCTGCAACGCCCGCAGCCCCTCCAGATGCAGAAGGCCTGCGTCCGTCACCCGCGTGAGTTCGAGGTCGAGCTTCCGCAACCCTGTCAGCCCTTTCAGGTGTTCCAGCCCCGCGTCCGTAACCTTCGTTGCCGCGAAGTTCAGCGACCGCAATGCCGTGAGTCCCTTCAGGTGCTCCAGGCCCGCATCCGTGACCTGCGTGTCGGCCAGGTAAAGCCTCTGCAACCCCGTTAGGCCCTTCAGATGGTCAAGGTCCGCATCCGTGGCAGTGCGGAGTGATAGCCCCGGAATCCCCTGCACCTCGACCTCCTGACCAACCTTCTCCATGTCCACGGGAAGCCCAGGCACCACGTACCACCACTGACAGCGCGGTATCGTCAGAGGCCGCTCCGAAGGAGTGTTGCCGACGAGTTCGAGCCCATTGTCGATCACCGCGTACACATCGAAGGCCACCTTGGAATTGAAGGGCCTCGGCTGGGCTTTCTCTTCTGCTTTGGACGAGCAGGCGGCGCAGAGGAGCGTGGCCAGGATGGACGCAAACACCAACCACTTCCATGACTTGTTGCCCATCTGATGTCTCCCCTGAACCATAGGGCGCAACCACAGACCCCGTCTTCTATTTTGGGCACAGCATGCTTAACTCCGCACCATGCCGGGCTTGGACCCACGTTTGCGGCCCGCTACCTCCATACGCTCAGGTCGGGCAGGGACTTCTTCAGTTGCTTAACATCCGGGGCCGTAACGTTATCCTGTCCGGATACGTTCACCGCCGAGCTGCTCTGGCCATGTCAGCCCGACCTCCCGCTCCTCTCTCCCAGTCAAGAGATAAGTATGGTGTCCCAATACTGTGGTGTCCCAATACTGTTCCCAATACTGTTCATAGCGTCAAATCCCTTGCCCGGACACTATTTCGGTTGGTCAGCTTCCTCTGCATATACGCCATCAGCCGCCGCCAAGCTGAACCACTCCACGGCCTCTTCGGCGTCCTTCGGAACCCCTTCGCCTCGCTCGTAGCATAGCGCTAAGCGATACTCCGCATTCGGCTCACCGTGCATGGCGGCCATTTTCAGCCACTTCACGGCTTCTGCCGCATCCTTCTGAACACCCTCACCTCGCTGATAGCAAAGCCCCAAGCTGTACTGCGCATAGGGATTGTCCTTCTCCGCGGCCAGTCTGAACCACTTCACAGCCTCTGCCGGGTCCTTCGGCACGGCTGTTCCGCGCTGGTGGAATAAGCCGAGCACATATTGCGCATCTGCGCAGCCCTGCTCTGAAGCTTTCCTGAGCCACTTGGCAGCAACGCTGTCGTCCTTCGGGAAACCTCCCATTCCTTTGCTGTAAGCAACCCCCACTTTGTACTGTGCCTCTGCCTCACCTGCCTCGGCGGCCCTCTTGTACCACTTCAGAGATTCCGCGTTGTTTATTGCGACGCCTATCCCCATCTCGTAGGCCCAGCCCAGATCATGATATGCCGGGGCGTAGCCTTGCTCGCCTGCTTTTCTGTACCATTCGACCGCCTGTGCGTGGTCCTCCGCCACTCCCAGGCCCACGGCGTAGCAATGCCCCAAGCGGTATAGCGCTGCTCCGTAGCCTTGCTCGGCCGCCATCCTGAACCACCTGACCGCCTCACCCGGATCCTCGGGCACACCACACCCGTCCGCATAGCAGTCTCCGAGAGCTTCCTGTGCAAAGGCATAACCTTGTTTCGCAGCTTTGCTGAGCCATTTGAACCCCACTTTCAGATCCCGCGGCAGGCCTCGAGCACCGCATTGATAGCTGATCCCTGCTTCGAATTGAGCAGGAGCAAAGCCTTGCTCGGCGGCTCTCATAATCCACTTGCCCACCTCGACTTCATCTTGGGGAACACCCAATCCCCAAGCGTACCGCGCAGCCAGCGCGAATTGGGCCGCTGGTTGGCCGGCTTCGGCGTCCCGCTTCAACTGCTCCACATCTTTGGCCCACTCTTTTGTTATACCCCCCTGAGCCAACTGAACCGGAGACGGTCCGAGCACCACCTTTGTTGCCGCGGCTGCATCCGAAACCTTGGGACTGTCAGCCGCCACCAGCGCGGCCGGCGCTTTAGACTGGGCGCCCACGGGCGCCTCGCCTTGGGCGGCCCCAAAGCGTTCAACAAGGCCCGTACCCACACAGAGAATCATCACCGCCGCCATCCGAGCCCTTGCGATAATCATAGCCGTTCCCCCAAATTCCTGAACTGTTCACAACAGCGAGGAGCGGTTCATCTTCTTCACTCATCCAAGACTACTCACTCCGCTCTAATAGCCACAACCACCGCCGCTTCATCCGCCTCCAAAACCGCGCCGTACGTCCTGCTCCTGCCACCTCACTGCCGTATCAGTGGTCATCAGTGCAAATCAGTGGCTAAAGTGTCGCCGTGCCGCCGTTGGGGCGTCTCCGGCCTCTTGCGCCCTGCCATCTGCGGCGGTATCCGTGGCCGTGCTCCTACCCTTCCACCTGACCGCACTGGTCATCGCTGGTCGAAGATCCTCCTCTTGATCTCGATGCGGGGCCCGAAGTTGATCAGGAGCCCAACCTCGGTCCCCGTGGCCTTCAGGTAGTTGATCAGTTGCGCCTCGTGCGTGCCGTCCAGGCCGGCCTGCGCCTTTATCTCGACGATCACCTTCCCCTCCACCGCCATGTCGGCCAAGTAGTCCCCCACGACCCGGCCATCGTAGACAACTCGGACCGGTTCCTGTTCCTTTACCCCGACCCCCTGTTTCTGCAGCTCGATTGCCATCGCATTCTCGTACACCTTCTCCAAGAACCCCGAGCCCAGGGCATTGTAGACGACGTATGCTGCTCCAACGATTTTGTCAGTAACGTCGCTGTGCCTGTAATGTCCGCCGCTTGTGGTATCAGTGGTCATCAGCGCAAATCAGCCGGCAATGCCGTCTTTCGCATGTCCCGCCAGGCCGCCTGTGCCAGCTCGTTCACCTCGGTGTGAGCCTGGTGTCCACACCAGACCCCCTGGCGATATCGGTCCAGTTACTGAGCCTGTCGAGAGTCACGGGCTCGTCAGCTTTCCGGCGTCGCCGGACGGGCCAACTGCGGTCACTTGCCCTGTGACACGCTGTACGAGTAAACGTTCCCTCCATCTCCCACGAGCAACATGGGGAGGCCGCCTGCCGGTGCGTCCAAAGCAGCTATCCCCGTGGTGCTATGCAGTCTTTCCCGGTAGACCAATTCGCCTGTCGGCGAGAACACGTACAGCATCGCCAGCCCCGATACCCAGCTCTTGAAGGCAACCAGCGCCAGGTACTTTGACTCTTCGGGTCCAAACCGGATCGGGGCACTGTTCAGCCTCGATATTGCGCACAAGCCGTCGCAGAACCCGTCCTGGCCCGCCCAATAAGTCAGAGATCTTCGTCCGTCCCGGTCTATTACGCAAAGGTCCCCGTTGGACGTTGCCAGAAGCACGTTCCCGGCGACTGGCCAGTCACAGGCGTTGACATTGGTAACATAGCCGTCGAACGGAAGTTGCCCCTCCTCCTCGCCCTCCGAGTCGAAAAGACGGACAGCGCCTCCGCGCGAAGCCTGGACGGCAAGAAGCCCTTTCCGGTCCTTCGTAGCAGTTAGCCCAGCCATATCCGTCAGGAAATAACCTCCTATTCTCCAGAAAAGCCTGCCTTCTTCCCGGCCTACCCTCTGAAGGCCGTGACTATCTCCAACGTAGAACTCCGTCTGTCCGTCGCCGTCAAGGTCTCCTGTTGCCAACCTCGAACCAGTGTCGTGCGCCATCTTTGGCCAAAGAACCCGGCCGTCCCAGTTCATGAGCATCGCGCCAGTGGAGTAACCATCAGAGGTGATATAACGCTCTCGCGTGCCTTCACGCTCGATGATCCGGGGCCTAAAGACCGCATCAGGGAAACGTAACTTGTAGAGCACGGTGCGCCCAGCCGCGTCCAAGACGCGCATTTCATGCTGGTCGAAGACAGCGATGCTCGGCCTCGCACCGCCGACGTCTATGGGCTGAATCCACACGATCGGCCCCATATCAGGCTCATAGAAGACGGCCCTTGAAAGGTCCAACTGGTGTACGATTTCAGTACGCTCGCGCCCAATACGGGCGTCGCAACCCATGAGGCCAGCAATCAGGACGCCGACACACATGGCGACACCACCCGGGCTGCACTTTCCCCCCATGATGCACCCTCCCTACATAGTTGCAATCCCTGCAAGCCTATGTCTTTCGAGGGAGTAAGCTTCAGCCAGCCAAATCCGCCTTCATGCGCCCGCGTCCGCACCTCGGGAACGCCCGTCCGCGTCTAACGCCCGCCGTAGGTCTTATGCTCCGTACTTCCATGCCGTATCAGTGGCCATCAGTCCGCGTCCACCAGCGGTGGACGCCTCTCGGCACAGCGGCCGACGCCCATCGCCGGCCAATGCCGTTCGCCCGTCCGCCTTAGCTCCTTCAACACCGTCATCCATCGTCATCCGACGTTATCCGTGTCAACCCCCTGTGGCCTTGCCGTTGCCGTTCCGCTGTCTCCTCCAGGCCTTTCTTTCCCCGTGTCCCCGTCTCTCGGTGTTTAGTACTTCTCGATGATCACCGGCCCATACCTATTCCGTTGAGGGGGGCGTCCTTGGCCGACCTCGACTACATCGTCGGCGCAGCCGACAATCCGTCGCCGTCCGCGACAGCCCGCCATCAGCGTTCATCAGTGTCGAATGCCGTTCGTCCGCCGCCGCATGCCATTGTTGAGCAAATCAGTCATATTTTATGTGCTTACGGCTTGCGATGTTAAGACAAATTGGGTTCGTTTCGCAAAACCGCTCCTTCTGAACCAGAAGCAGGGGCCCCCCGATACGGAACAATCCGCCGGCCGGTCCGGCCTGCTCCTGAGCCCCGGCAACGGCGGCAGAACGCCTGCGCCGCCCCTTCGCCCCAGCGAAAGCGTGCCCCGACTTGCACCGCGCCTCGGCGGCCAGGCCAAGCCCGAAGGCAACCGGGTACGCTACAGCCAGCCCGAGAGCTTTCCGCACCCGCCTCATCATATGCAACTCTCGAAGAGCCAGCCCTTGCAGGTGTCCGCCATGCAGAACATGCCCGGCGGTCAATTGCTCTTACCAGTTGCTGCGGGACCGGCCGCCCCCTCTGCGGCCGTTCCCCACTCCTGTGGGGCAGTATACACGACAATTCCAGAATTTCAATAGGCACCTTTCGAATACCGGCTTCCGAGATTGGGACAGCGGACTAAAGCCGGGGGCATGCCGTGGAGCGGCGGTTCCTGCGGCAAGCTATCTCTTCCACCACGGCACGTTCCGAGCAGGATGCCCTGCATCCATTTGCTTTGCGACGTGCATCCGGCCATCGCTCCCCGCGACTACCGGGCTGGTCCGCCACGGCGTTGCTCCAGGGCGCGTGATATTTCTTCGGCATTCTTCTTTGCCGACGCCTCGGCTTGAGCTTGCAGCGCCGCCCGAGCCTGTGGGTCCAAAGGCGGCACCGGAGTCTGCCAGACAACCTTTGATTCGGGGTCGCAAAGCAGCAGTTGGGGCCAGCCGCCAATCACCCCCAGGATCGCCCGTGTGCGCTCGGAGTCGTTGAGAGCGAGACTGGGGCCGCCGCCGCTTATGCCGATATGCACTCCGGGAAAACCGGGCCTCTCCCCCTTACTTAGGACAATCCACGCGTTCTCTTCAGCGACGATCTGCACCGCAGCTTTGTGCGCAGGGCTTCGCACCAATACGTAGGGCGTCTCCGCCGCGCAGAGCTCGATCTCCACCCCGGATGCTCCGTTCAGCCCGTGTGCCTGGAGCACGACGTTCCCGGATTGGACCTCGAGGCTGCCTCGCTCCACGCCCTGTGCGTCCTCAAGAACGAACCTCTGCGCGCGGATCACGGAATTGCGCGCGCCCGCTCCGGCGGCAGTGCCGGCCATTGTCTGGGCTGAGGAACCAACCCTTCCTGAGGCAACCATCCAGCCCACTACTGCAAACAAGAAGAGCCCAGCACTTGTCCCTCGCATCGTGTATCCTCCTCATCCCGTCGCTAAGCTGCGGCCCTTGTGCCCCGGCCGCCTATTGCCATCCCCGGTGTCTGGAGCCCGGCCGCCCCCTCTGCGGCCGTTCCCCACTTCCGTAGGGCAGTATACACGACAATCCCAGAATTTCAATAGGCACCTTTCGAATATCAGCTTCCGAGATTGGGGCAGCGGACCAAAGCCGGGGGCCCGCCGCGGCGCGGTTGTGCCACGTCTCCCCACATTGGCCCTGCGATTGCCCCAGACCTGCTGGCTATCTGATTCTCGCACTTCCGCGAAGCGTTGACTTTACGTCCCGGCTACGCTTTTCCGTGACGTACAATGCGACGCCAGCGCCTATCGTCATCTGCGTCCGCATGCGTGAGCATATGGCCTATGCGGCAGCATAGGTCCATCTGCGGTCTCTGCGGATCAACCTGTTGTCCGTTGCCTTGGCCGCAGGGCGGGGCGTCGGACCGGACTGGAGCCACCTCGGAGCGGCTCGGCACCCCATCCGCGTCTAAGACTCAGCCGTATGTTTCCCTCCCGGTACCCGTCTGTCGTATCAGTGGTCATCAGCGCAAATCAGTGGCTAACACCCTCTTCTTCTTGCCAGGCATGGCCATCTCTGTCCGTTCGTTGAGGTACCTGTAGCCGTTGTATTGGCACCCAGGCTTTTGTCTGTCATCAGCCGCCATCAGTGTGAATCTGTGTCCAAAGCCGTGCCGTGCCGCGGCCGTTGTGCCTGTACCCACGCTCTTTCCGTCATCCGTGGGCATCCGTGTTCATCCGTGTCCAAAGCCTTGCCGTGACGGTGTCCAAAGCCTCACAGTGGCAAACCCCAAAACACCGCCGCGTTGCCGGGGGAAGGCGCCCCGACAACGCGGCGTTTCCGAAGTAGTGTGGGAGGTGTGGATCCGGAGGGACGCTACCGTTCCGCTTCTTCCGCGTCCGGTTCCTCTACTTCGGGTTTCTTTACTCTTACTCTTCTTTCTCCCGGCCGGCGCCTCGCTTGCCTTCCGGCCCTGGTTTCTTTGTGGACATCATTACGATGAGCACAATCGCAACCACCGCCCCAATGATCAGCAGGACGGTCTGGCTCGTTCCCCATACCATAAGCAGCGGCATACCACTATCTCCCTTCCTGCCAGGTGCAAAGCCGAATGCCCGCTCGCCCGATGGGCGCCCCGCCAGACGTCCGATCCGCTTCACGGCAAACCGGCCGTACCCCTACCACCAGTGTAGCTCTTAACGGGCGGACGCAGGCGAAGTCAAGAAAAAAGAGCCAAAATGGCGCCTCATCGCCCTTGAGGGCTTCAGTGCCTGTGCAAGTATGTCCATGAAAAAGGTTTGCGACGCGCGCGGCCCGCATTCGCGTCCTCCGCCCTGCCCCGAAACCTCCTGGAAAACGCCGGGCTATTTGGAGCTTCTAACAGAATCCCCCGTGGCCGCGACGGAGCACATTTGGCCACAGGCCAAGAAGCGAGGGTGCGGCGCATAGGAGACCAATGCGTCAAGCCCGAGCGACACCGGCGTGCGGCCGAAGATGCCCGTCCCTCCAGGTTGCGCCTGGGGCCGGTCCGCCTCAGGCCAACTGCGCAAAGTCTTCTCGCCGGGCCTGACCTTGACACGGCGTCGTTGCCTTCGCCTGCACTCATCAGGCCGAAGGCGCAACGCGGCTCACGCGGGATTTTGTTAGAGGCTCTTAGTAGAATGGCTCTGATCTAGGAGCCTCTAACAGAATGACCCGTGGCCGCGACGGAGCGGATTTCGCCGCAGGCCAAGGAGCGTCGGGTGCGGGCACATAGGAGACCAATGCGCCAAACCCGCGCGACACAGGGATGCGGCGAAGGACGCCCGTCCCTTCGGGTTGCGCCTCAGGCCGGCGTCTGCGGCGTCAGGGCTCTTCGTCGTGCCTGACCCTGGCACGGACTCGGAGCCCTTCCTTGCATCCATCCGGCCGGAGGCGCAACGCGGCTCACGCGGCATTCTGTTAGAGGCTCCAAGGCGGCACACCCATGAAGATCACAGTCGCGCCTGACTCGCTCAAGGAATCGCTGGCCTCCCCGGACGCCGCGCGGGCCATTGCCCGGGGCCTGCGCAAGGCCGATCCGTCGGCCGAGATCGTCCTCGTCCCCATGGCCGACGGCGGCGAGGGCACGGCGGAAGCCATCGTGAGCGCCACCGGCGGCAGCTTCCAGCGGACCGAGGTCGCCGATCCCATCGGCCGCAGGATCACCGCCTGCTGGGGCCTTTGTGGCGACAACAGCACCGCCGTCGTGGAGATGGCCCGTGCCAGCGGCCTCGAACTCCTCAGGCCCGAAGAGCGCAACCCCATGCTCACCTCCACCTTCGGCACAGGCGAGCTTATCAGGAGCGCGCTGGACTTCGGCGTCCGGCGCATCATCGTCGGCATCGGCGGCAGCGCCACAGTAGACGGCGGCACCGGCATGGCCTCTGCGCTGGGCGTGCGGTTTCTGGACGCCGATGGGCGGACCATCACCGACTGCCGCGGCGGGCGGCTGCGCGACATCCGGGACTTCGACGTGACCGGCCTCGACCCGCGCCTGTCAGGCGTCGAGGTCATTGTCGCCGCCGACGTGACGAACCCTCTGACCGGGCCCAACGGGGCGGCCCGCACCTACGGCCCGCAGAAGGGCGCTACGCCGGAGCAGGTGGAAGCGCTGGAGCAGGGGCTCTCAGGCCTCGGCGACCTCATCCGCCGCAAGCTCGGAAAGGACGTGGCCGGCCTGCCCGGGGCAGGCGCGGCAGGGGGCCTCGGCGCGGGGCTTATCGCTTTCCTGAGCGCGCGCATCTGCCGCGGCGTGGAGACGGTCACGGAGGCCGTGCGGCTCGGCGAGCGCATGGCCGGCAGCGCCCTTGTCATAACCGCTGAAGGGCGCATAGACTGGCAGAGCGCATTCGGGAAGACCATAGCCGGCGTCGCGGCGGTGGCAAGAGCCCAGGGGATTCCGGTCGTTGCGCTGGCCGGCTCGCTCGGGCCGGGTTACGAGACGATTTACCCATGCGGCGTGAGCGCCGTCTTCTCGATAGTGAACCGGCCGATGGAGCTTCAGGAGGCCATGCAGAAGGCGGACGAGTTGCTCGAAGCCGCCGCCGAGTCCATCCTTCGTCTGTGGCGCGCCTCGGGCGCCGCGCCCGCCGAGCGCACAAGCGCGCCGACGGGGCGGAGCGCCCGCACGCAGGAAGCGGGCGAGCGGGCGCAATCGGATGGCCCATCGAGCGCTCGGAGGGAGCCCGGAGATGACTGAGCGCGACCTCATCGCGCACATCCGCGCGCTCGCCGCTCGGGAGAGCTTCCCCTGGCTCAGGATCGGCATCGGCGACGATGCCGCGCTCCTCGACGTGCCGGGCGGCGGGCAGATCCTGGTGACGACCGACTCGGTCGTAGAGGGGGTGCACTTTGCCGAGCGCACGGACCCGGCGCTTGTCGGGCGGAAGGCCGTCGCGCGCTCGGTGAGCGACATAGCTGCCATGGCCGGGCGCCCGCTTTGCTGCGTCGCGGCGGTCACCATCGGCCCCCGCTACGGTGATCTCGCCGGGCGGCAGTTGTGCAAGGCGCTCTGGCGGGCCGGGCACGAGCTTGGCGCGCCCTTAGTCGGCGGCGACGTCTCATCGGCTCCGGGCGCGACGAGCATCGCCGTCACGGTGCTCGGCACGCCCGGCCCGCACGGCGCCGTGACGAGGGGCGGGGCCCGGGCCGGCGATGCGGTCTGCGTGACCGGACGGCTGGGCGGCTCGATCCGCGGGCGGCACTTGAGCTTCCAGCCGCGCGTAGCCGAGGCGCTCGCGCTCGCCGAGCGGTTCGAGGTCCATGCCATGATTGACATAAGCGACGGCCTCAGCACGGACGCGCTGCACATTGCGGAGGCGAGCGCCGTGGGCGTGGCCTTGCGGGCGGCGGACATTCCGATCAGCGACGACGCGGCCGCGCTTGCGCGAGAGACCGGCCGAACGCCGCTCTGGCACGCCCTGAACGACGGGGAGGATTACGAGCTGCTCTTCTGCCTGGGCGAGTCGGAGGCGAAGGAGGCGGTCCGCGCCGGCGCCGCCGGGACGAGCGTGACGGCCATCGGCGAGGTCATTGCGGGCGACGAGTCATGGCTGGTCATGCCCGACGGGCGCCGGGAGCGGCTCGTCGCCGGCGGCTGGGAGCACCTGCGCCGATGAGCGGAACGAGCGTGCACCTCACGACGCACAGTCCGGAGGCGACGCAAGCCCTGGCCGCGGCGTTTGCCGAGCTTTGCCGGCCCAACGATGTGATCGGCCTCCAGGGCACACTCGGGGCGGGCAAGACCTGCTTCGTCAAAGGGCTGGCGGCGGGCCTCGGCGTGAAAGACCTGGGGAAGGTGATGAGCCCTACGTTCGTATTGCTCAGGTGCTATTCCGGGCGGCTGACAATCTACCACTTCGACGCGTACCGGCTGCAGGGCGCGGCCGAGATGGAGCAGTTGGGGTGCGGCGAGACGTTCGAGAGCGGCGGGGTGAGCGTGATAGAATGGGCGGACCATGTGGCGGCCTGCCTGCCGGCCGAGCATTTCATGCTGGCCATAACAGTGGCCGGCGAGAGGGACCGCGATTTCCGGCTGACGCCCTCGGGCCCGGGCGCAGCCGGGCGGCTCGGCGAGTTCGACCGGGCGCTCGCCGCCTGGCGCCGTTGAGAGCTCGCCCCGGCCGGATGCCCACAACTTCCTGCGAACAGATGCAGCAAAGCGATTCGCCGACAAGCCCGCCTATAGATAATGCCGCCCGCATTGCAGCCGAACTCCCCAGCCCGCTTTTTCTGCCCGTGTACGAACCGGGGAATCCGTACCTTTCGCTGGAGGAGATGCAGCAGGCCTTCGGCGTCCGGGGCATTATGGTCAACGCGTTCTTCCTCTACCGGCGGAAGGAGCTACGGCGCATTCTGCCGGAACGCGGGATAAAGGACCACTTAGGTTTCCACGGCCTGGTGATGACCGACAGCGGCGCCTTCCAGGCCTTCCGGGGCCGGGTGTACCTGAACAACTCGCGCATCATCCGATTCCAGGACGACATCGGGGCGGACATCATCTCTCCGTTCGACGCAGTGACGCCGCCGTGGGACAACCTGACGACCGCGGAGAGCAAGCTCCGCGTCACGCTGAAGCACATGAAGGAAGGGCTCGGGCTCGTCAAGCGGGCCGTTCTGGCGGGCGTGCAGCAGGGAGGACGATTCCTCGACCTGCGGCGGCGGGCGGCTGAGGACCTGGTGAAGCTGGGCGTCCCGTACGTCGCGCTCGGAAGCCTGGTGCCCTTCTTCACGCGCAACCATGACTTGAGTTTTGTAGCGCAGGTGATCGCGGAGGCGCGCTCGATCGTTCCCGAGCGGACCCCGATTCACCTGTACGGGGCGGGCGATCCGGTCGAGCTTCCCTTCTATGTGGCGCTCGGCTGCAACGTCTTCGACTCGTCGTCGTACCTTCACTACGCCGAGAAGGGCTCGTACATGACGCCCTACGGCGCGGTGGCGAGCGGCGAGCCGTTGGACCCGCAGGTTTACGCCTGCCCATGCGCGTATTGCCGCGAGCACGGCGACCGGGTGAGGCGAGACGCCGGGCTGCTCTGCCGGCACAACCTGTGGACGGTGCTCGCCACGGTGGACAACGTGCGCCGCCTCTTGCGCGAGGGAGCGCTGCTGCCTTATCTCGAAGAAGTGGCGCAGGCCCATGCGCGGTGGTTTCCCTCAAGCCAACTGCCGGCGTCATGGCGCCTGCGCGAAAGGGAGCAGTAGCCATGGCCGCCGAATCGCCCATCCCGGAAGACCTGCTCAGCCGCGAAGCGGAGGACATCGCCTCACGCTATCGCGTCAGCATTGAGGAAGCGGAGGCCGCCCTGAGCGAAGCCTTTGCAGCGGCGCCGGACCTTGCACGCCGCGTCCGGGAGCGGCACGCACAGGAGGACGTAACCCGATGGCGCGACTACCGCGAGGTCATCAAGAAATGCCGCAAGGATATGTATTATGGTTTGCGGCGGTACTACCGGGCCCCCGCTTCAGCGGAGCGACTCGTCGAGGAATTCGAGCGCGAGGTGGAGGCGAGCGCGCGGCCGGAACGGATAGAGGAACTGCGCCGGGAGTTGCTCGCTGCGCACACGTCCACGCGCGAGAGGCTTGAGCACTACGCCGAGTTCTACGAGCGGTTCTTTGAGCTGGTCGGCGCGCCGAGCACGTTGCTCGACGTGGGCTGCGGGATGCACCCGCTTTCCTATCCGTTCGCAGGGCATGGCGAGCGGACCGAGCTTTACGTGGCGCTCGATAGGGACATGCGCGCCATGCGGGCGCTCGGCGCGTACGCGCGCCTCGTGGGACCGGGCCGGCTGGTGCCCTTATATGCTTCCCTTGCGGACGGGGCGTGGGTCGAGCGGCTTCCTTGCCCTGCCCCTTTAGGCACTGCTGCAAAACCCCATCCTGGCTCCGGCCGGCTGCAGGGCCGTGCTGCAGTGTCGGGCTCCATCGGCGATGTTATGCTCCCACATCGCCTGCTTCGCCCTCCTTGCATCACGACTCTTCGCTCGGCCTCGGGCCAAAGGAGCGGGTTCTGCAACAGCGCCTTTGATCTGGCGGTCATGCTGAAAGTGGTGCCAGTCTTAAGCCGTCTCGACAGGGCAGCAGTTGAGGGACTCGGGGCGGTGCCGGCGCGGCGGCTCCTGTTGACCGGGAGCGCGGAATCCATGACGCGCCGCCAGCGCATTGAGGCGCGCGAGCGAGGCGTGCTGAAGCGGTTCATCGAACAGTCGGGGCGGCGGATTGTGGGCGAGTTCCGGGCGGGCAACGAGTTCGGCTATCTCGTGGAGTAGGGGTTGCCGCTGCCCTTTACGGCCAACGGCACGGTTCACCACAGAGACACAGAGGACACAGAGACAGTGAATGTTGGGGGGAACGGTAAGGCAAGGCCAAAGGTGTTTGACACGGATAACGAGGATGCACGCGGATGAAGGCAAGTGGGGGGAATGGCCGACAGACAAGGGTTCACCACTGAGACTACGGAGTATGTTCCGCAATGCGGAACATGCACGGAGAACGACGCTGGCTGGGGGGCGAAGGCAAAGACACTGCTACGGACGACGGAAGGGTTCACCACAGAGACACAGAGGACACAGAGACAGTGAATGTTGGGGGGAACGGTAAGGCAAGGCCAAAGGTGTTTGACACGGATAACGAGGATGCACGCGGATGAAGGCAAGTGGGGGGAATGGCTGACAGACCAGGGTTCACCACTGAGACTACGGAGTATGTTCCGCAATGCGGAACATGCACGGAGAACGACGTTCGCTGGGGGTGAAGGCAAAGACACTGCCAGGAACGGCAGAAGGGGTCACCGCGGAGCACGCAGAGGGGCCAACCGGGGGCCAGGACGGGAAGGTCAGCACGACTCAGTCGGAGAGACGGACGGCGACTTTGAGGGAGCCGGCGGATTTGTCGTTGGCAATACGGAATGCTTCGTCCACGTTCTCCAGCGGGAGGGTGTGCGTGACGAGGCTGCCGGCGTCCACCCGGCCGCTTTCGATCAGCTGGATGGCAGACTCGAAGTCGGGCTTGCCGTTCGTGAGGGCGTAGCACTGCGAGCCAGTCACCTCGAGTTCGCGGCCCTCGACCGGCCAGATGTTGATGAGCATGGGGCGTGTGACGCCGCCGAGGAGGACGACGCGTCCACGGCTGCGGACGGCGCCAAGGGCGCTGGAGAAGCTGGTGCCTCGGGCCACGGTGTCAACGATGGCATCGAAACCGCGCCCGCCCGTGGCCTCAGCCATCGCTTCCGCGACGCTCCTTTCGGCTATCCGGATCACGTGGTCGGCGCCGAGCCGTGCAGCCATGTCGGCCTGATGGGGGTGCTTGGCGACCACGGCCACGGGGGAGGCGCCCGCAGCTTTGGCCGCGGCGGTGCAGAGGAGGCCGATGGTGCCGGCTCCGATGATGCCCAGGCTTACGCATGGGGCCACGCTGATGCTTGGAGCCGAGTTCATGCCTGGGGCCAGGGTAAAGCTTGAGAGGCCGAACATGCCAGGAATCCTGATGGCGCGGCTGACGGCGCGGAATGCGACCGCCGTCGGCTCGACCATCATGACCTGCGCGTCGGAAAGGGAGTCAGGCACCTTGAAGAGCGTATGGGCAGGCAACATGGCCTTCTGTGCGAGGCCGCTGTGCTCGTGGCCCGGGAGGAACGAGACGGATTCGCAAAGGTTGTAGTCTCCGGCCTGGCAGTAGCGGCACTTGCCGCAGTGGGAGAAGCACTCGGCGCAGACGCGCATGCCAGGGGGGAAGCCGGTGACGTCGGGGCCGGCCTGCTCGACGACGGCGCAGATCTCATGGCCGATCTTAGTGTCGGTGTTCCATTCGCCGCGGTATATGTGGAGGTCGCTGCCGCAGATGCCGCACTGGCGGATTCGGAGGAGGACGTCGCCGGGCCCCGGGACGGGATCGGGGACGTTGATGAGTTCGACTTTTCCCTTCTGCACGACCTTAACAGCAAGCATCATGCTCTCCCTTTTGGCGGCCCGTCTCGCAGGCTGGACGGGATGCTGAGCAGACTGTGTTTAACCCGAAGGCCTTGCCGCGTCAAGTTGCAGGCAGTTGTCAGGATGGACTGGGGGCACTGTTGCAGGACCCCATCCTGGCCCGCCACACGGCCGGCGGGTAAACTTCGGCGCTGTGGAAGGGGTTCGCGATGTCCAGGCAAACAAGCTCGGCCTGACTGGATACACTTAGAACGGCTAAGGCTGAGCGTTGCCGAAATGTCCGGTCATTTGGTTAATGCGCTCTTGGTTCAGTAAGTGCGGGCAACAACCGCCAGCTTGAACCTTCGCAGGAACTCCTTGCGCCTATCTCGGCCCTCTACCTGGGTGCGCCGGAGCCGTACATCCTCAGCGCGGACCGGCTCCGGCGGCTATCGGCGTGAGCCGGCAGTACGGAACGTGCATTACGCCCGTCAGTGCCGATCAGCCGTCTCTCCAGGACCCAGTGCAGAAGAGCCGTCCGGCAGATGCGTCTTTGACGCAAGCACAAAGAGATGCCTGCCTGGATCGTCAGGCACGATCTTGTGCAAGAGGACCTCGAACCCAGATTCCTCGAGCATGCGCAGATTGGTCGCCTCGTCGAAGTGACTCCAGTACATTGGGGCGCCCATGTAGTCGTCGAATGTCTCGCCGGGTATGTCGTCTGCCCCCATGCACAGAAGGGCTAGCCCACCTCCCCTGAGCATCCGCCACAGCCGCCGCAAGAAACGGCGGTGCTCTGTCCGCGGGATGTGGATTATCGCGTAGTAGGAGACCACAGCATCGAACGATTCGTCAGGCAGATCCAGCTTTGTCATATCCCCGCAAATGAACGTGGCGTTCGGAACTAACTCCCGCGCCAGACGTAATTGGCCTTCGGCAAAATCTACGCCCGTCACATCGAACCGCTCGCTTAACGCCTTGGCGACTGGTACCCCTGCCCCACAGCCTGCGTCGAGGACCTTCGCGCCCTCAGGCAGTCGCTGGATTAGCTCCTGCAGCACGAGCATGTCCTCCGCGTCTTGCCGTCGCCTCGCCAAGTATGCCGCTGAGATGCTTTCGTAGCCGCGCCTTACGATCTCTTTCGGGTCCACGATCTCTCCTTGTCCGCCCAACGGTCGGACCAGCCGAAGACGGTTAGAACGGCTCCCGCAAGCCAGTGCCGAAGTCGGGGCAAGCGCCCTACGCATGGTTGAAGCCGGACTTGGAACACGTGCGAAACCTCCCCGCCGGCCGTGATCAGCATTTCGTTCCCAAGTACTCTAACTGGCATCGTCGTTGATTCCCATGCTCCGGTAGAGCATCCGGGCCTCTTCGTGGCACCGCCGGGCCGCCTCTTTCTGTCCCAGCTTCCGTTCCAGGTCGCCCAAGCCGCGCAGGACGTTCGCCTCGCCCAAGCGGTTCTGGACCTGCTGGTAGAGCCTCCGGGCATGATCGTAACACCGCCGGGCCGCCTCGTTCTGCCCCAGTGTCCGTTCCAGGTCGCCCAGGCCGCGCAGGACGTTCGCCTCGCCGAGGGTGTGTTGCTCCTGCTGGTAGAGCTTCCCGGCCTGCTCGTAGGAGCGCCGGGCCGGCTCGTGCTGGCCCAGCGTCAGTTCCAGGTCGCCCAAGCCGAGCAGGACGTTCGCCTCGCCCAGGCGGTTTTGTACCTGCTGGTAGAGCGTCCGGGCCTGATCGTAACACCGCCGGGCCCCCTCATTCTGGCCCTGCGTCCGTTCCAGGTCGCCCAAGCCGCGCAGGACGTTCGCCTCGCCTATGAGGTCTTGCACCTGGTGGTAGAGCTTCATGGCCTCATCGTAACACCGGCGGGCCGCCTCGTTGTGCCCCAGCGTCCGTTCCAGGTCGCCCAAGCTGAGCAGGACGTTCGCCTCGCCCAAGCGCTGTTGTTCCTCGTGGTAAAACGTCCGAGCCTCCTCGTAGGACCGCCGGGCCGCCTCGTTCTGCCCTAGCGTCGCTTCGAGGTCCCCCAGGCCGAGCAGGACGTTCGCCTCGCCCAGGCGCTGTTGCATCTGCTGGTAGAGCTTCCGAGCCTCCCCGTAACACCGCCGGGCCGCCTCGTTCTGCCCCAGCGTCCGTTCCAGGTCGCCCAGGCCGCGCAGGACGTCCGCCTCGCCCAAGGCGTGTTGCTCCTGGTGGTAGAGCTTCCGGGCCTCGTTATAACACCGCCGGGCCGCGTCGTTCTGGCCTAGGGTCCGTTCCAGGTCGCCCAGGCCGCGCAGGACGTTCGCCTCGCCCAAGGCGTGTTGCACCTGGTGGTAGAGCTTCCGGGCCTGGTCATAACACCGCCGGGCCGCCTCGTGCTGGGCCAGCGTGCGTTCCAGATGGCCCAGGCCGAGCAGGACGTTGGCCTCGCCCAGGGCGTGTTGTTCGCGCTGGTAGAGGCTGCGAGCCTCCTCGTAGAAGCGCCGGGCGGCCTGGTTCTGGCCGAGGGTCCGTTCCAGCTCGCCCAGGCCGAGCAGGACGTTCGCCTCGCCCAGGCGGTCTTGCACATGGTGGTAAAGCTCCCGGGCTTCGCCATAGCACCGCCGGGCCGCCTCGTTCTGGCCTAGCTTCAGCTCCAGGTCGCCCAAGCCGCGCAGGACGTTCGCCTCGCCGAGGGGGTGTTGCACCTGATGGTAGAGCTTCAGGGCTTCCTCGTAGGACCGCCGGGCCGCCTCGTTCTGCCCCAGGGTCCTTTCCAGATGGCCCAAGCCCAGGAGGACATTCGCTTCGCCCAAGCGCTGTTGCTCCTGCTGGTAGAGGTTCCTAGCCTCTTCGTAGGAGCGCTGGGCCGCCTCGTTCTGGCCCAGCGTCCGCTCCAACTCGGCCAGGCCGAGCAGCACGTTCGCCTCGCCGAGGGGGTGTTGCACCTGCTGGTAGAGCCTCCGGGCCTCCTCGTAGGAGCGCCGGGCCGCGTCGTTCTGGCCTGCCTTCCGTTCCAGCTCGCCCAAGCCGCGCAGGACGCTCCCCTCGCCCAGGGGGTCTTGCACTAGCTGGTAGAGCTTCCGGGCTTCCTGGTAGTGTGCGACCGCCAAAGCGTTCTCCCCCAGAAGGGAGTAACTATTGGCCATACCCAAGTGTGCCTGAGCATGTAGCTTGGCGTCTTTGTCGCCAAGCCGTTCGGCTGCGACGTACTTCTCTATGGCCAGCAGTTGGTAGCCACGCAGGTAGAGGCGCCCACCTTCTCGCAAAGCGTCAGCGGCGGGTCCGGTTCCAGGATCAGGAAGCGGAGCGATTGGGTATTGAGGAGGATGTCTCGGCCCAGACGGAGGCTCCTCTGGAGGGAACAGCTGCCCCCAGAAGCAAAAGCGGAGTACGAGTAGGAGGGCGAAGAAGACCGCGATGGGACCGAGAGCTCCGAACTTGGTGCCCTGGTACTCCCAGGACAACATCGCCTCCGCTTGAGGCCAGCAGTGGAATAGCAGCCAAGTAGTAGAGAACGCAACAAAAACCATCCCGACCGCGGTGACTACTCTACGCATGAATCTCATGAATGCTCCTCCATCTGCCGAAGGAGACTGTCGGAGACAGGGGACGGTTCGAGCTTCACCCGCATTCCAAAGAATGGTCGAATGAACCGGACACGGTGAGAAAGGCTTCGGAATCCTCCAGGCGAACTCGGGGCAGACACGCTACGCATAACTGATGCCGCACTTGGGACATGTCCGAATCCTCCCCGCCGGCCTCAAGAATGATATGTTGACCGCCGGATGCGGAGTTGTCAAGGAGGAATGCCCCTTGGGAGAATAGTGTCCTTGACGACGGAGCGGAGGCGCGCCGCTTGGCAGCCAGCAGTTTCTCTCGCGCTATCAATCAATGGCAATGGTCTGCCTACACTTCGGAAAGTTGGGACATCCGTAGAATCGCTTGCCTTTTTGAGCTCCGCGGGAGGCCGGGCGAACGACCATCGGGACCCCACACTTTGGGCAGGTTGGTGGGCCAGACGTCTCTGCCGCAGCGTGTGGTGACGCTGGTGATTCCGGAATGACAAGGCCCCCGAGGAAGCCGGATATCTGCTCTGCAGTGTAGCTGCGCTGTGCAGGAATCCTGATAAGGGGTAAGCCTGCCGCCGAGAAGACGTCATTCAGGAACCTGTCGCTATCCTGCCGATTGGGTCGGGCATGCGAGGAGTCGTCAAGTTCGACGCCAGCTATAGGCCGGAGCGAGTCGGCATCGCAGATGAGGAAATCCACATGCCTCTGCATGATTCGGTTCATGTAGCTCATGTTCTCGTTCGGCCGGGGAACGAAGAAGATGTCCGGAAGGCGGACTTTCGGGAAGACGGTGGCACGCCCATGCAGATGGGAAGTAAGCAATCGGTAGAGCGAGGATTCGGCAGGCGATAGGAAGTCGTCCCTGGTTCTGTAAGGGAGCGCCTCTGGAGGGATCGTATCAGTGGACGCGGACCCCAACCTCAGGAACGAGAGAAAAGACGTAAGACAGCCAGGCCGGTCGTCACTTGTCGTCATAGGACTCCCTCTGACAGTTCTCTACTTGGGCTGCCAGCCGGAGACAATCTGAACGGCTCCGGCAAGCCACTGCCGAAGTCGCACGAGACACCCTACGCATGATTGATGCCTGACTTGGGACATGCCCGAACCGTCCCTGCCGGCCTTGGCCACGGATATTTTGACCGCCGGATGCGGAGTTGTCAAGGAGGAATCCGCCTTGCGAGAATAGTGTCCCTGAGAATGCCAGCGGGCGGACGCGATGCTCCTTCGCCGGACGGCGGGCTACGGAGCACACGCTGGAGCGCGTCCGGGCTGTCGCGGATGGCGACGGATTGTCGGCTGCGCCGACAATGTAGTCGAGGTCGCTCAAGGAAGGCGCCCTCGACGGAATGGGCTGACAACGTGGTCGAGGTCGGCTAAGGAGGCCGCCCTCGACGGCGGATTGTCGGCGGGGCCGACAATGTAGTCGAGTTCGCTCAAGGAAAGCGCCCTCGACGGAATGGCGGGCAGGCCTCCAGGCGGGCGAACGTGGCCCCATCATGAACGGGCCCGAGGCAGGTGGCGCGGAACGCACATGCCAGCTCGGAACGGCAGCCAGGGGCGGCGGCCTGCTGAGTGCTCAGGGGCCGGCGGGCTGTCGCCGAGGGGCGACAGCTGGTCGAGGTCGGTTAGGAGACCGCCCTCGACGGAATGGCAGTCTGCGGGGTGGGAGGTTTTCGGGCGACCCGAGGTCCCTCATCCCGCCATCGCGGGATTCGGGACGACACTCCGGGCACGTTCCGGTGCAAAGTGCGAGTTACCAGGGCTTGCGGGCATGGAAGGAATGAAAGGATGCAGACCCGTTTGACGGTTCGGCCTGCTGAAGGTAAACTGCCGCTCTGAGGCTGGCGTACCCAGCAAAGCTGGGTGGGCCCAACATAGTTGGGCTGGCTTGGCGGATCTGGGGTGGACCGAGAAGAGCGGGGATGCCCCAGCGAAGGTGGCCGTTCGAATCGTCGGTCCTGCAGGTTGGAGGGCCACGCAAGATAGAGGCCCTTGGAGGAGCAGGTGCAGAAAATGAGATTCTGGAAATACCATGGGCTCGGCAATGACTACATAGTCCTGGACGCAGCCGAAGTGAGGCACGACCTGAGCAAGGCTGAGATCCGCTTAATCTGTCATCGAAATTATGGCGTCGGCTCGGACGGCATCCTGTTCGGGCCTCTTGCGACGAAGGAGGCCGACTTCGGGCTGCGGATCTTTAACCCGGACGGCAGCGAGGCCGAGAAAAGCGGCAACGGCCTCCGCATCTTCTCGCGGTGGCTTTTCGACATGGGACGGGTGGGCAACAACGAGTTCACGGTGATGACGGCCGGCGGCAAGGTGCGCGCGCAGGTACACGCCGGCGGGCGCAGCATCACGGTGGAGATGGGCCGGGTCAGCTTTGACAGCACTCGCATTCCGGTGCAGGGGCCGCCGCGCGAGGTCCTTAACGAGAATATCCGCATCGGCGGGCAGGAGCTGACGTACTGTGCGGCGACGGTGGGCAACCCGCATTGCGTGGTACTGCGCGATCGAGCGTCCGCCGAAGAGGCGCGTGCCCTGGGGCCCCACATCGAAACCGACCCGCGTTTCCCGAACAAGACGAACGTGCAGTTCATGCAGGTGCTGGATCGGTCGAACATCCGGATCGAGATCTGGGAGCGCGGGGCGGGTTACACCCTCGCGTCCGGGAGCAGCGCCAGCGCCGCGGCCGCGGTGGCCCGCAAGCTCGGGCTCTGCGATTCCCGGATTACGGTCCACATGCCGGGCGGCTGCCTGGACATCGCCATTGGCGATGATTTCGCGATCACGATGACGGGGCCGGTGACGAGGGTTGCCGAGGGGATTATGAACGAAGAAGCGTTCGGGCAAGCATTGTCAGATCCGGAGGGATAGGGTCGCCCCTGGTGGCATCTTGCAGAGAGGTCCGACAATAGGCTTGCCTTTCAGGCGTCCCTACGGGACGCTTCCGAAAAATGGGTTCGTGTTCCCAGCGATAAATCGCTGGGCTTTTGCCAGCAGTCGGCTCGGGTCCACGGGTGCCCAGGGGCGACACACCGAATAAAGTTCGGCTACGAAAGGTGGAAGGCGGACCTTCGGCGCGGCGGCGGACACGATTCGGAACGACAACCTGTGGTGGCTGAAAGGACTCAGGGGCCGGCTTGGCCGGCACACCGCGTTGTGGTAGGTCTACGGGCGACCCGGGGTTCCTCGTCCGCTTGAGCGGACTCGGAACGACATCTCGCGGCAGCCTGAGCGGGCTGCGTGGCGCTAAGAGCCCTGCTGTAAGGCGGTGGGCTGTCGCGGGGCGACAGCTGGTCGAGGCCGGTCAAGGAAACCGCCCACGACGGCGGATTGTCGGCGGGGCGGCGAACACGATTCGGAACGACAACCTGTGGTGGCTGAAAGGACTCAGGGGCCGGCTTGGCCGGCACACCGCGTTGTGGTAGGTTTACGGGCGACCCGGGGTTCCTCGTCCGCTTGAGCGGACTCGGAACGACATCTCGCGGCAGCCTGAGCGGGCTGCGTGGCGCTAAGAGCCCTGCTGTAAG
>Ga0315282_10000314_pt1 | contig 96799 bp, 102 predicted proteins | sample YL17G07_20_MG_FD_203693 | JGI IMG/M metagenome (GOLD analysis project Ga0315282, IMG submission 203693) | Sediment microbial communities from Yellowstone Lake, YNP, Wyoming, USA - YL17G07_20 | ecosystem: Environmental > Aquatic > Freshwater > Lake > Sediment | place: USA: Wyoming | collected...
AAGTGCCAAGCTCGGCATTCTACTTGTTCTTGGCTTATTCAGGCATAACAAGTCTCGTTGCTGGATGCCAAATGTACTTCGTTGTCTACGCAACGTCTGTTCTGCATCTGGATAAGGTCCAGTATGCGGTGGCTGTGGCGTTTATGTACCTGAGTATTTCGATACCGGCGCTTCTAGCAGGGTTTAGAATGGATGTTTCTGGTCGCAAACGCTTCCTGATTCTGGGGTTTATTCTTTATGTTCCTGCGATGGCCATTTTCGTCAATGCTAACTATCAGATGGTGCTCTTGGCCTTTTTCCTGTTCGGGCTGGGGCAGATGCTGCAGGGAACTAGTTACAATTCTCTTCTAGGAGACTTGACACCTAAGGATCTCAGGGGCAAAGTGATCGGTTGCGGCCAATTCTTTATGTATCTCAGCCAAGCAATCGCTCAGCTGGTGATGGGCGCTCTTTATCAGTATATTTCGCCACTGACACCGTTCCTGTTGCTTGCAGTAGGCGCGATACCACTGTCAGCCGTCGTGGCACTCAAGGTTTTTGATCCTACCGCCAAGGAAGTTTAAAATTCAAGATAGACAATTAGGTCTGAAGACGGTATTCAGACGGAAGGCTGACGGGCATGAGCTTTGTTCCTATTAAGAAAGTCTTGGACGGACAGTTTGAGGATAAAAAAGTTGCAGTCAGAGGGTGGGTTTACCGCAAGAGAGAGGGAAAACAGATGATTTTTCTGGTCATGCGGGACTCATCGGGAGTCATTCAATGCCCAGTCAAGAAGGAAAGCTCTGCGTGGAGTGACGCTGAAAAGTCTACGATCGAATCGTCACTGATACTCGAGGGTACCGTCAAGAAAGACGCCAGAGCCCCTGGCGGATATGAAATTGTCACTGAGAAGTTATCAATCCTTGGTCTGGCTGAAGCCCCCTTCCCAATAACCAGCGGAGACGAGACTGAAGATTTCCTGCGGGACATCCGACACCTATGGCTTCGCAGCCGCAAGATGAACATGATAATGAAGGTACGCAGCGAAGTCTTTGGTTTCACTCATGAATTTTTCAAGAAGCAGGAGTTCGTTCAGGTTTCTCCACCCATGTTCATAACAAGCGCTTGCGAAGGAGGCTCAACCCTGTTCGGTCTAAAGTATTTTGACCAGAACATGTACTTGACCCAGAGTGCACAGCTCTATCTTGAGGTTCTTATCTATTCTTTGGAGAGAGTCTACTGCATTGCTCCGTCTTTCAGGGCTGAGAAAAGCAGGACGATACGTCACCTAACCGAATATTGGCATATCGAGGCCGAACAGGCTTTTGCGGATATGAATGATTTGATGCGGTTGGAAGAGGAGCTTTTGACTTACGTTTGTCACAGAACTGCTGAAACATGCAAGTCCGAGTTTGCGGAGCTTAGCGCGGACATTTCAAAACTCACAGCAGTCAACACTCCTTTCCCGAGAATAACATACACAGAAGCAATTGAAAAACTGAAAGTAAAAGGGTTCAAGGTGGAATGGGGTGACGACATGGGTTACGAAGAAGAAAAAGCATTAGCGGAAGATTATGGCAAACCCTTCTTCGTTTTTGACTACCCCAAGCAGATCAAAGCATTCTACTGCAAGACGCGCAGGGACAAGCCCGACTTGGCGATGTCTACGGACATTCTTGTCCCACGAATAGGTGAAATCTCTACAGGCGGAGCAAGGGAAGATGACAAGCAGAGGCTGGTGGAAAAGATCCGGGAGATGGGTTTGCAAGAGAAGGATTATGACTGGTACATTGACCTGCGACGTTATGGGACGGTGCCGCATGTTGGCTTCGGCATGGGCTTGGAACGGCTTCTCACGTGGATGCTTGACCTAGAGAACATTATAGATGCTATACCGTTCCCGAGAACGACAAGAAGATTCTATCCTTAGGAAAAAGGACGTGAAGAATTGATAATGAGAATCAAGAAATAGGGTTGGCTATTTCTTTTCGAGTTGTCTTTTCAGTTCGTCATATGTTGCCTTTATCTCGTCGACTGAACCTTCGTCTTCCAGCGTTGACACGTCGCCTAAGGGCACACCGGCCAACACGGCTTTCAGGAGCCTTCTCATGATTTTGCCGCTGCGTGTTTTTGGCAGCTTGTTCACGATGACGACTGCGTCTGGTGTAGCTATAGGACCGATTGTTGACCTGACGTGTTTTATGAGGTCTGCTCTCAGTTCTTCTGACGGACGGAAGCCGCTCCTGAGCACAACGAAAGCCACTGGAACCTCGCCCTTAAGCGCGTCTTCCTTGCCCATGACTGCAGCTTCTGAAACGGCAGGATGAGACACGAGTGCGCTTTCGAGCTCAACGGTGCCGATTCTGTGCCCAGCGACTTTCAAAACCTCGTCAGCCCTTCCGAGCAGCCAGAAGTAGCCGTCCGGGTCCTTCACGGCGTAGTCGCCCGTGTAATAGATGTTTCCGAACCTGCCGAAGTATGTCTGCTTGTACCTTTCAGGGTCCTTCCAGATGGTTTCAAGCATTCCCGGCCACGGGGTTTTAACAACTAGAAAGCCTTTGGTGCCCGTTGGCGTCGGCTGCCCCTTCTCGTCATAAACGTCTGCGTAGACGCTTGGCAAGGGGTTCGTGGCTGAGCCTGGCTTCAACGGAACAAGCTCCAAGCCTGGTAACGGAGCGATCATGAAACCGCCGGTTTCAGTTTGCCACCACGTGTCTATAATAGACAGTTTTTCTTTGCCGATGACGCGGTAGTACCATCTCCATGCTTCTGGGTTGATGGGTTCGCCCACTGTTCCCAAGAGTCTCAGCGTGTTCAGGTCGTGTTTTGTTATCCATTGTTCTCCGAATTTCATGAACATTCTGATTGCTGTCGGAGTTGTGTAGAGTATTGTGACGCCGTGTTTTTCGATTAGTTCCCACCATCTGTCCTGCGCCGGGTAATCGGGTGTTCCTTCGAAAATGAATGAGGTCACGCCTGCAGCTAACGGTGCGTATACGTTGTAAGTGTGTCCAGTGATCCAGCCGATGTCTGCTGTGCACCACCATATGTCTTCTTCATTCGGGTTGAAACCCCATTTGAGTGTCCAGTATGCCCATACGAGGTAACCGCCTATGCCGTGTTGAACACCCTTTGGTTTTCCGGTTGTTCCAGAAGTGTAGAGAAGGAAAAGGGGGTCAGTTGCTTCCATAGGCTCTGGAGGAACATACGCGTTTCCATCAACCTTGGCTGTTGCTTCGTGGTACCATACGTCGCGTCCTTCTTTCATCGGCACAGTTTGTCCTGTTCTCTTGACGACAACTACTTTTCGAATTGATGGAGCAGTTTGCAGTGCACGGTCTGCTGTGTCTTTCAGTGCGACTGTTTTGCCGCGCCTGTAGGCTCCATCTGCGGTTACGAGGATCTTTGCTCCAGAATCGTTTATTCTGTCCGCAAGTGCTTCTGCACTGAAGCCTGAGAACACGACGGTGTGAACCCCGCCGACTCTGGCAGTTGCTAACAAGGTGATCGGCAACTCGGGAATCATGGGCAGATAAACAGCGACTCTATCGCCTTTCTTGACGCCTAGGTCTTTGAAAACTTTGGCAAGCTTGTTTACTTCCCTATAAAGCTGGTAGAAAGAGTAGGTTCGCACTTCTCCGCCTTCGCCTTCCCAAATGTATGCAAGAGCGTTTTTCCTCGGGGTGTTCAAGTGCCTGTCAAGAGCGTTGTAGCATATGTTCAGGACACCGCCGGTGAACCATCTATAGAATGGTGGATTTGAGTCATCCAAGACTTTGTCCCATGTTCTGAACCAGTCGATTGCCTTCGCCTTTTCGGCCCAAAACTCCTGCGGGTTCTTGATTGACCTTTCCCATTCGCCTTTCAACGTTTTTCCAGGATACACTTTTTCATTGAACGGTAAGCTGGCTTCTGACATCTTTTAACCTTCCATGAATTTTGTGGAAAGACAACCTTTCGTGGATATAAACTTTCTTGGTGAAAAAAATGGAAGGGAAGATTGATTCTAGATTAGCTGCCCGACAGGCAACACTGTCTTTCCATGTACTTCGTTGAGCACTTCTGCCAAGGCCAGATAGAATGCGCTGAATCCCGTGATTATTCCTTCTATGCCGATGATACGTGTGAACAGTTCTAGGTCTGAGGAGGTCATCGAAGTGTACGCAAGGAGACCTGATTTGATTCCAAGCAAGAAGAATAGTATGGCAAGAGTCATGAAGACAGTTTGCAGTGCACGATTGGTCTTTAGAGTGCCGAAGAACATTATCAGTGTGAAGAGGCCCCACAGGATGAAGTATGCCATCATAGCTTCGTTTGAGGGACTTTCATATCCTACAAAGAAGTAACTCCGTGGCAGCAAATTGATGAATACGTAAGACCACCAGAATAGACCATATGAAGTAAAAGCTACGGTGCCGAAAGTGTTTCCCTTTCGGAATTCAAGTATGCCAGCAATTACTTGTGCAAGTCCACCGTAGACCAAGCCCATTCCTAAGATCATGGCATCAACAGAACCCAACCTTGCGTTGTGCACAAAATTCAGCAGAATTGTTGTCATTCCAAAGCCTAGCAGTCCTAATGGTCCAGGATTCGCTACTTTTTGAGTTATCCCCATTCAAGCCTTCCTCATTGTTTGGTTCATGGAAGGCTCTTTCAGGGTGTTTCGAATTTAAGTCTTTCTAAGTCCTTGCTTTTCGCCTTTTACTTGCAATGTATTTGCCAGTCTCTAACGAAATGAAGACTATAGCCGTGAACAGTACCGCAAATGCCCAGTCAAGTGGTTCAGGCGCGTGTACATTAAACGCTGAGTTGAGACCTGGTATGTAGAGCACCATGAGTTGAAGGAAGAATGATGACAGCACAGCGTACCATAGGAACTTGTTCTTGAAAACACCGGCCTTCCACACTGGATACCTAAGTGAGCGGGCAGATATGGCATTAGCAAGCTCCATGAGGATCATCGCAGTGAGCAGTTGAGTTCGTGCTTCTGCTAGTTGATGGGGACTTTCCCATGGTCTATAGAAGAAGTATCCGAACAGAAGCAGAGCTGTCATTAGCACGGGCGTTAGGGACAGGTAAAGTTTAACGTCGCGCGTAAAAACACTCTCGTTTGGATCACGCGGTTTTCTGTCCATTATGTCAGGGTCTCCAGGATCAATACCCAAGGCTATTGCAGGTAAACCATCAGTAGTCAAGTTTACCCACAGTAGCTGCGCTGCTGTCAACGCTATCGTCGCATCGCCGACATAATCTGTGGTTGCGCCGGGCGTATAGATTCTTGCGAGATATGGAACAGAAATAACAGCAATGAACATCACCAGGATTTCCATTATGTTACAACGCATCAGGTACGTGAGGTATTTCTTGATGTTATCATATATTTCGCGTCCCTCTCTTGCCGCCTTGACTATGGACGCAAAATTATCATCTGCAAGAACCATGTCAGAGGCTTCTTTCGTCACTTCAGTACCTGTTATGCCCATGGAAACGCCTATGTCGGCCATCTTGAGTGCTGGAGCATCATTGACGCCATCACCAGTCATAGCCACGATGTGACCCTTAGCCTTCCAAGCCTTGACTATTCTCATCTTGTGCTCAGGTGAAACACGCGCATAGATCACAACGTTTTCAACAATGTCAGCCAGTTGCTCATCCTTCAGCTTTTCCAGTTCCTCACCCGTCAGCACCTTTCCCTGTTCTTCATTCTCGCCTAGCAGATTAAGTTCCTTCGCCACTGCTACTGCCGTAAGCTTATGGTCACCCGTCACCATCACGACGTTTATTCCGGCTCTCTTGCACGTGTATATTGCATCCTTAACTTCTTCACGCGGTGGGTCAATCATGCCCATAATGCCGACAAACACAAAGTCGTTCTCAATCTTTTCATCGCAAGCATCGACTGTTCTAGGCAACTCCCTGAAAGCAAAGCCCAAGTTTCTCAAGGCTTGTCTGGCCATGGCCTCATTTACCTTAAGTAATTTTGCCCTGTCAGTCTCAGTTAACTTCGAGACTTTTCCGTTTGCCAACAACTTTGTACATTTTTCCAAGACTATTTCTGGAGCCCCTTTCATGTAGGCTATTTTCTTCTCACCAGACATGACATGCATGGTTGTCATGCGTTTTGTCTCTGAAGAGAAGGGAATCTCACCCACACGCGGCTGCTGCTGTTCCAGTTCTTGTTTCCATAAGCCTGCTTTCGCTGCTGCTACAATCAACGCTCCCTCAGTCGGGTCTCCTTTGATAACCCATCTTTGCGTGACAGCGTCCTTTTCGAGTTTAGCGTCGTTGCAGAGAGTTGCGGCAGTCAGAAGTGTACGAAGTCCATCACTCTTTACGTCGATTTTTTGGTTTTCGATCAGGAACTCTCCTTCAGGCGTGTACCCGACCCCTGTCACTTTGACAGCTTCGTCATACAAGTAGATTCTCTGCACCGTCATTTCGCCCTTCGTCATGGTTCCGGTCTTGTCGGAACATATGACGCTAGTGCAGCCCAACGTCTCTACAGCCGGGAGTTTCTTCACTATCGTATTTACTTTGGCCATCCTATACATGCCCACGGCTAGTGCGCCAGTCACAATTGCTGGCAACGCCTCAGGAACTGCCGCTACGGCCAAGCTGATTCCCCACAAAACCATGTCGATCGGGTTTCGACCCTCAACAATTCCTATTACGCCTACGCCTAGGCAGATCGATACAGACAAGATACCGATCCACTTGCCGATAGACTGAGTTCTCTTCTCAAGGGGTGTTACTTCTTCTTGGGTGCTTTGCACCATTTTGGCTATTTTCCCAAACTCTGTATCCATACCGGTTGAGGTAGCGACTGCTTTGCCACGGCCGTAAACTACGATGGTTCCCGTGAACGCCATGTTCCGTCTGTCATTAAGAGGAGCCTCTTCTGGGCATACGTTAGTATCCTTGCTCGCAGGAGAGGATTCCCCCGTCAACGGAGCCTCGTCGATCTTGAGATTAACGGATTCAATGAGCCGTGCATCCGCTGGAACTTTATCTCCTGTGAACAAAAGCAGGATGTCTCCAGGAACGATTTCGCTCGCGGGAATCTTTACCTCTCTACCATCACGCAGCACCATTGCTGTGGGCGCAGTCATCTTCTTTAGAGCCTCCACAGCCTTCTCTGACCGGAATTCCTCCACAAACCCCAAAATTGCAGTTGCAAGAACTATCGCGATTATGACTGTGGCATCGATAATCTCGCCAACAGCGATCGAAAGTGCAGTTGCAATAAGTAATATGATAATGAGTATATCCGTAAATTGCTCCAAGAACATCTTTATCCGAGAAGGACGCTTTTCTTTCTTCAGCTCATTCGGGCCATATTCGGTCAAGCGCTTCTGCGCTTCTACCTGACCCAAACCAGCCTCAGTGCAGTTCAATCCCTTCAGCGTATCTTCGCGACTCATCGCGTGCCAAGGCTTTGACGCCAACTCGCCCTCCTCCAGACGGTGAAGAACATACGCTATCACGTAGACTAGATTTATTCTTTTCTATGAAGAAAACGTGTCAGCAAACAAGTTCATGAGGTGTAACAAGACACACAAGAGCCTCTGAAAAACAAACAACATGAAAACGAGGATAAAGAGAAAAAAAGATGTCTAAACAGTGGTTAATGGTGCAGGGTTCAACAACCAAGGTACTCGTACTCCTTCTCGCATCGCATGCCAAAACTCCAACATCTGATTTCTTTCCAGCATATCCTTAGAAGTACTTACCTGCAGGCTATGGCATTTCATCTACAGTGTTTTACGAGAATCACGAAAAGCCAAAACGGACAAAAATAAAGCAAAAGAGAGCATGCTGGCGCTCCCTTCTCTCCATGCTCTCCTCCTTTTTGCACTACGTGCTGGAACAAGAGAATGGCGCTTGCCTTGGCTTGCACACTGCGCGAGGGAAGACGCAAATTTGTGCCGAAATAGGCAACAGCCTAGCGCCCTGTATCTGTCGTTTATTTCCCAAACCTACTCCATTTCAAGTTCTTTTGTGGAAACAACATGCTACGCTTGCGTAGATATGCACGCATCAAGCCTCTTTTGAGCTTTCTTTCATAAGTCAATAGGGAAAACGCACTATGTTCGATCCTGACAATCAGGAATTGCCTGCGCTGAAGACGTCTAGCTCTTTTTGCACTGAAATACAAAAACACCGATTGTAGTGATAACCGCGGTACAGATCACTATGATCATGGCTAGGTCTATGTAGGTCGAAGATAATTTCGAAAAAATCTGGTCGACGCTTGCATACTGCATCGGCAGAGTTGCGAGAACCGCCGCTGCAAGTCCTCTTGTCAGTGTTACCCACATCAGAGGAATTTCCTGCTTGAGTTCACTACGTATTGTTGAAAACAACACAGCGCCATAACGCACTATCAACAGTAACACGGATAGAATTACGCCTACCACTATTGTCTGTACGTTCCCGAAGGTCGCAATCAGGCCTAGGTAAACAAAGAAAAAGGAGCGCATCAGAAAGGCGACCTCTGACTCGAACCTTTTTAGGCCCTCGTCCACTGATGCGTCTTCGGGTCTTTTCAGTCTAAGCATCTGTCGTATGTCTCTTTCATTTCCTAGCACTATGCCGATGAGCAAAGAAGAAAGAGGACCACTTCCCCCCAAGTATTCAGAGAAAGAATAGGTAAGAAGAACTACGGCGAGCGTCAGTATGTAAGCGTAGGGCGCCCTGTTTGCTTTCCTGAGCATGGTGAGCCAGAAGACACCCACGAGTATTCCTATGACCGCACCTACAGAGAATCTGCTCATTATCACCTTTGCAACAGTTTCGTAACTAACGTTCCCTGTCAGAATTATTTCAATGATCGCCAGAGAAACCACAATACAAAGAATGTCGGTTATGGCGGATTCAAGCGTAAGCACCGTTGAGCATTTTTCGCTCATTTTGACTTTTCTTGCAAGCGTGACTACGACAATTGAGCTGCTTCCACCATAAATGCTACCAAACAGCAATGCGTACAAAAACGGAACACCCGAGACAAAAAACATGAAGAGCACAACCGTGATCATACTTGCGGAAAAGCCAGAAACAGCCAGCACGGTCGCCCTAGGACTCTCCGCAACTGCCTGATATATGTTCATTTGCATACCGCCGTCGAACAGGATGAAGACGAGTGCAAGCGCCGCCAGATATGGTGCTAAGGTCATCATCGAGGAAATGTCGAAAAGTCCTAGGACTGGCCCCACTACTATGCCTAGGAGAATCAATAGAAGCATGTCTGGAAAACGAGTACGTTGAAACAGCAAATTGCTTAGAAAACCCACTACTATTATCCCGGCACCGACAAGCAGAGCAAGCGTAACAGTGTCAGCCAAAATTCTGCACTTCGATACTATCGATATGCACTGTCTGTTCTAAAGAATTTTGGCCATAGCGCATCATGGTTCCATTTCTTCCGTTTTAACAGGATCGAGATCTAAGATGTTACCCTGGCCGCAAATACTATGTATGTTACTATCAAGGCAATTCCACCTAGCTGAGTGATACCACCTTTTGCGAGATATCGCCAGAGAATCAGTGTCGTTGCCAACAGAAAAGGAACTATTTGAACCAGCACAGACAAATCAACTGCGACGAAGGAAGAAGACAAGAGGACAACGCCCGAGACAAGAGTCAGATTTGCAAGATTGGAGCCCACAGAGTCTCCGATGGCAAGATTTATTCTGCCGCGCTTGGCTACGGCCAGATCCAATATTAGTTCAGGCATCGACTTGCCTTCGGCCACAGTCTTTACACCTAGAAGAATTGGTGGAACACCTAAGTGCAGAGGCAATGTTCGACGCAGACGATATTGTTAGTTCGGCTGAAACTACAACCAAAACCACGCCCAAGATTATCTTTGGCAAGACGGTACGTTTTCTGGACAAGTCCTCCGATGCTTCATTGCTGACCAGAATCTGATCTTTCCTTTTTCTTGTCATCTGATAAACGCCAAGTCCAAAGATGCCCAGAAGAACTACACCAATAAGGGAACTCGAGGAACCAAACATGACGAGAACAACAGGGATGAACGGCGACAAGAAAAGAATATCCACCAGCTCGTTAAGCATGCCAGAGCCACATTTTCTGAGAGACCCCATGACTGTAAGTGTACCTACTACAATCCCGATATTGAAGACGTTTGAACCCAACACATCACTGATCGAAAAACCTGGAGTCCCACTTAAGACTGAGAATGTTGCCACAAAGAGCTCAGGTATGCTAGTCATTACTCAGAGTACCGCGAAGCCAATAGATGCTTCGCTAGGCCGAGTCAGCTTGATCAGTTGTTCAATTGACCTTGTAGCAACTTGACTGCCGATCGCAAGAATAGCAGGTGACAGCGCAGAAGCAAACCGCTAAGCATGATCTCAAGCAGGTCCACACACTTTTACATAGGCAGATAGGACAGCACACAAGCTGTCTATGAATACGTATAACCAAATTTTATAAGTATTACTCCATACGATTAATATAATTAAAAGGACAAGATCAAACCCTGCAAGGGTGTCAGTTTGAAACCAAGAGAAATGGTGGTCAAAGATGAAGAAGCCTTGAAGGTAGCCGAAGCTCTAACAGCCACGACATTGAAGATCTTGAGAATGTTGTCAGAAGAGCGCCTCGATGTTTCAACAATTGCCACAAGACTGGATCTGAGTGAAGCATACATAAGTGAACAGATACGCCTACTGGAGGAACTAAAGCTCATCAACGTAAACTATGAACGAGGCAAAAGGGGAATCAGAAAAATATGCGAAACAGCTGTCGGAAAGATCACACTTGTCATCTGAGACCGACTATCACGTAAAAACTCGGAAAACTGAATCGCCTGCCCGATAGATCGTAGCCGTAATTCTGAAACACAAACTACGAATCTGGACTGGAATATGATACGAAAAGCGAGGTTACGGATACTAGAGTGCACTTCCGAATCACGGGAAGGAATGTCTGAAGGACGGCTGCTGCGAGAACTAATGCGAATTCTTGGTTTTGAAAAAAAAAACAGAATTACACCCACAGTGACAAAAGTGACTTCCTAGAAAGCCTAGAAAGTATGGAAGAACCCTATTTACACATTTCTGCACATGGCGAATTCAAACTGGGCAAAGGCACAAGGATACAAATCCCGCACGGAGAGAGAGTGTTTTCAAGTGATTTGATGGGGGCTATGGGATGGAAAACCCAAACCCAGAATCCCCCAACTTGTTGGGCTTTCTGCGTGTGAGACTGACCATGTAGACGTCGTAAGAGGTTTTTCTCAAGCAGGCTGCGAGTACTGTATAGCTCCTCTCCATGAAACCTTCTAGGAGGATGACGTTGTATTCTCTACAATACTGTACAAACTTCTGATAATAGAGAAAAAAAGATCGTGGCTCGCATTCAAGAAAACGGTTGATGCTTTTTCCTCTTCCCTTCCAAGATTGGCAGGCTCATGGAGCTTTTACAGATGGGGAGAAAAGATTACATACACATAAAAGAAAACGATTCCTAGCAACGCGTTTTGATTCTTTATGCAAACCCTACGTACGCACCACTCATACAACTCTAGGCAAAGTCTGTCTTGCATGCTATTTCCTTACTGAGAACGGCAAAGCCTTGATTGATATGAGATATCTAGGCAAATGGCTTAGGGAATATACCATTCCAAACCACGCCCTCAATGTCTGAAAGCCAGAGCCGTTTGCGTTTTTAGCTTTTCCTAATCTTGTCGGTTCTACTTCTTTTTCTTGCTCTTGGCCTTCTTCTTCGCCTTTCCCGTTCAGCTCAGCCTCCTTCGATGCTCGAATGTTTCTCAATATTTATATAAGTATAGTTTTTACTTATAAATATTGTCGTTTTACTATACTAAAGCACGCTACCTTTGATCTCCCTCTCCTTTATTCTCCCAAAGGGTAGAATGTCCACGCGCTATTATCTCATCTATCTGTATGCCAAGTTAGCAATACTTATAAGTTGGCATCATCTGCTAGTCTGCCGTGAATGTCAAATGCACTGCATCTCACAGGGTTTGCGCAGAGCCAACGTCCCATCTATGATCAAAACATATTTACGGTGTTCTTCCCGCGCGTTCCTTTCGTTTCAGAGTGCACGCAAAAAGAATCAATTAGGGGTGAAGAAATGAAGAACAAGCAGAAGTATAGTCGAGATTCCAAAATCGAACTTCCAAAAAGATACAGGAAGAACAAGAAATAGTCACAAACACCGCACTGTGAATCTAACGCGTGTATTGTTGAGGAGAGTATTTTTCAGAAAGCTCAGCTCATACAATCTACGTGTAATGAGCCTAGTATTTTTGAAGAATAAAGTTTTTAGTGTGCACGGTTCAGAACATTGGGCTTGGCGAGTGTGAGGACTGTGTACGAATGGCTGATCAACTTGCTTATCTTGTTAGCCTCGCTAGCGGTCTTGAGCAAATCCAGCGAATTGACAATAACCAACTCAGTCAGGGTAGCTGATATTACTGGTTTGGGCAAAACAATAGTCGGTTTCATCCTTGTTGCTTTCTCCACGTCTTTGCCCGAACTTCTCGTTTCCATTTTCTCTGCGATCCACCCGGAATCCATTGGCGTGGCCATTGGAAACGTGCTGGGCTCAAACATTGTGGATATCTGTTTAATTTTGGGAATCTGCTTTTCCTTCTTTGCTTCAAGAAGAACCCAAAAAATCGTTCCGATAGTGGCAAAGGAAGAAATGGGAAGCCTTTACTTTGGACTGTTCATCGCTTCGATGGTTCCATTGGCTCTCTTGTACGTAGGCTATGGAAGCCAGCTCATAGGGGCAGTTCTGATAACCGCGTTCGTGGCCTATCTCCTCCAAATTTCAAAAACTCGAAACATAAGAGAAGAAGAATGCGTTAGTCAGGAGCGACTGAATTTGAGGAAATATGTATTCATGACCTTCATCGGGGCAGCAGGTGTTGTTGTTTCTTCCTATTTTATTGTGAATTCTGCATCCTTCATAGCAGAAAACATAGGCGTACCGAGAGTAGTCATCGGTGCCACTGTAGTAGCTTTCGGTACAAGCATACCTGAGCTGGCAACAAGTATAGAGGCTACGAGAAAGAATCATTTGAACGTTGCCTTGGGCAACATTGTTGGGAGCTGTTTCATAAACATAACTTTGATACTAGGCGTCACTCTGGTAGCTTCGCCATTGAACGTCAACATGACCGCATTTGCAAATCTGGCGATGTTTTCTCTGATGAGTAACTTGTTGCTTTGGTATTTCCTGTCAAACGAAAAAACAGGCAGAAAAGAAGGCGCAGTTCTGTTGTTTATGTATTTTCTGTTCCTTGCGATCAGTCTAGGCACCTACAGAGCCTGAGCGCCTTGGCAGTTGTTCTTTGAACGCAGTTAACATGAAAAAAGAAGAACAGCACATCTAAAACTGCAAAAAAAGGAGCGTGCAACCAAAGAAAAGCCAGAGCGCGCACTAGACCCCTGCCACTACTCCATTCTTCCTTCGATAAAGTGCGCCAGTTATTGTCCCTGACGAAAACAGCATAACAAAGCGCATATGAAATTCGCGTCCTTGTCAGAACAGCAATTGAGCGCACGTCAAAGCATTTTAATGAAATCAGGCATGCATAAGTTATAGGAACTGGCCATCTAGCCATCAGCAAAAAGTGGCGAATACTTGAGAGTAAGCATAGTATCCTTAACGTGTTGCGCGGGATGTGTCTCATCACTCCTGAATGCTGGAGAAGCATTGGTTGATATACTGTCAAGCGAATTCGAAATTGTCTACTCACCTACGTTCATGGATTTGAAGGAAATCCCAGAAGTCGATCTGGCAATCGTTGAAGGAGGTATTAGAACAGAAGCTGACGAGGATCTAATCAGGCAGACACGAGCAAAATCGAAATTACTCGTAGCCTTAGGAATGTGTGCCACTCACGGCGGCGTCACAAGCCTTGGAAACCTCAAATCCGTCAAAAAACTGCTCGAGAAAGAGTATTCGCTTCTCAAAGGCACAAAGCTCCCAGAGCTTACAGATCTTATGTACCCAATATGCAACTTTGTAGATGTCGACTACTATATCCCAGGCTGTCCCCCCATGCCACTGCTTATAGTTCACACATTAAAAGCCATTGCAAACAACAAAATCCCTGAACGTCACACGAGCGTCGTGTGCATCGAGTGTCGCCGTAAAATCATCCCCAAAAAGCTTGACAGACTGTACGGCATCTATGAGAAAGAAGCAGACCCTGATCTCTGTTTGGTCAGTCAAGGTTTCGTGTGTCTTGGCTCAGTGACACGAGAAGGTTGCGGTGCACCATGCCCTCGTGCAGGATTCACATGTTTTGGTTGCCGTGGCCCTGCCGACTCACTTCTATACCGCGAAAGAGACTGCTATACTCTTCTCGTCAATGTAATCTCCAGTCGTACAGGCATACCAGAAATGACGGTCAAAAAAGAACTCTACCGAAACCCCTTCATCTTCCACACTTTCATCTTTTCAAGACTTGAACGCACAAAAGAAAGGGAAAGAGTCATATGAGCAAAGGCACACGGGAAATAACTATCTCGCCAACAACTCGCATCGAAGGTCACGGAAAAGTAACTATAACTCTAGACGCTGAAGGAAACGTGGATGATGCTTATTTCTACGCCACGGAAATCCGCGGCTTCGACATCTTCCTGATGGGAATGGAAGCAGCGAGACTTCCATTCATTATTAGCCGCATCTGCGGGGTATGTTCAACTGCCCACGTAATCGCCTCGGTGAAAGCCATAGAAAATGCCTACCAGACTCAGATAACTGAAACCGCTGAGAAACTTCGTGAACTACTTCTTATGGGACAAATCATCAACAACCACGCACTCGCATTCTTCTTTCTGACTCTACCAGACTTCTACTACACGTCTGAAGAAGACCCCAGAAAACGAAACGTCTTCCAAATCATGCGCGAGAAACCTGAAATAGGCAAAAAAGCCATAACTTTGAGAAATTTTGGTGCCCGCATCTTCGAGGTGATAGGAAAACGTGAGGTTCACATAGTCTCCGTGATACCGGGCGGCCTAATCACTCCCCTGAAACCACACGAGCGTGAAAGCCTTCTGAGACTCTCTGAAAGCGCATGCACAATTGCACATGAAGCCACAGCCCTTGGGAAGGAATTGTTCGAGAGGAACTGGCAGGACTTTCGAAAAGCTGGAACCTGCAAAACCCATTACATGGCCCTGACCCAAGACAATGCAATGGAATTCTACGACGGTAACATCCGCGTAGTAGACCCAGACGGCATAACCCAGACTGAATTCACGCCTGAAGAATTCATGAAACATGTCCAAGAGAAAACGTCACCGTGGACTTACGCGAAATTCGCATACCTACGCTCAGAAAAATTACAGAAAACAGTATTCCAAGTTGGACCCACAGCGAGAATGAACACGAACACAAAAGCCACAACGGAAGACGCAAACAAAGAACTACAAGAATTCAAGAAAAAATTCGGCAGCCCCGCACACGCCACACTGCTTTTCGACTATGCTCGAATGATAGACCTACTCTACGCCTGTGAGCGGACAAGGCAACTGCTTGAAGACGAGACTCTAACTCGCACAGACACCCGCCTGAAGACAATGCCTCGCTCGGGCAGCGGCATTGGAGTTGTCGAAGCGCCTCGCGGAACCCTAGTCCACAGATATGCCTTCACTGAGACGGGCCTGCTAAAGGCCATGAAACTCATTATCCCTACGCAGATAAATAATGCCGCAATAAACCTCAACGTCAAAGACGCAGCCGTCCAGTTCATACACCGAGGTGAAATCAAACCAGGCCTCCTGAACCGTATAGAAATGGTTGTTCGTGCCTACGACCCATGCATAAAATGCGCCACTCGCCAAGAAGGCGACAGTCTCAAAATCGAAATAAGAGACTCCAGAGGCAGACTGATTGAAACCTCCGGCGGTAGTATCTTCAAGGCCTGACCCCGGCCAATCAAACAAGCAACTCCGACATTGAATATTCTTTTGTCCCTCCGTAATCCCAAGCTTGTCTGACTTCCCAACAAGGAAACCCTACACGGGACAAGACTCAGCACAGACCACACAAAAGCTCACTTGACATTTACCATAGTCAAAAACAATCTTTGCCATAAGTTCATCATCAAAAGTTCTCAGACTCAAGAATTCTGTTAAACGTTTCCCAATGACACATTAGACTCATCTGTCTCCCGCTGCCCTTGTACAAAAAACTGTCTGTGAACTTGTCAGAGTATTGCTGGAAGTGCGTGCTACTGAAAAATGGGGGTTTTGTGCGAGCGCTCGTGGGCAACCAAAAACGCTGACAGGCAGGCAATTTTGTGAATCGCAATGTGCCTTAACGCAAGGCACACGCTCCCTTGTCTGGAGAAAAACGCAGTGACAAATAAGTTTATAAGATTTGAAGAGGCACACTAGAGCTTCTGAAAAACAAACGACAGGACAACGAGGAGAAACAGAAAGAATGACGTTTGAACCGTGGTTAATGGCACCATTGTCTGCAATAGTCTCAGTGCTAGTGGGGCTCTATTTCTACAGGTATGTCGACAAACAAGATAGCGGAACTGAAAGAATGAAAGAGATTTCCGGCGCAATCAAGCAAGGAGCAGCTGTTTTCATAAAGAGAGAATACACCGTGTTGGCGATGTTCATAACAGTTGTTGCCGTGTTAATCGGTGTGTTTCTACCGCAACCGCTGTGGGAGAATCACAACTTAGCACTTAACCTCCAATTACCATTAGCTTACATGTTCGGTTCCTTCTGTTCAGCTCTAGCAGGCTACTTAGGACTGAATGTTGCTACAAAAGCAAACGCAAAGGTGGCAAATGCCGCGCAGGGCGGATTGAACAGGGCGTTTCCAATCGGTTTCCGCGGCGGTGCTGTAATGGGGCTATTAGTAGTTGGCGTTGGTCTGTTCGGTACTAGTGCAGTCTATTATCTCACGGGGATGGAAGGGACCCTTCCAGCAGTGCTTGCTTACAGCTTTGGAGCGAGTTCTCTTTCGCTCTTTGCCAAGGCCGGCGGTGGAATTTACACGAAAACCGCTGACATCAGCGCCGACTTGGTCGGCAAAGTGGAATTAGGAATTCCTGAGGATGACCCACGAAACCCTGCGGTAATAGCTGACAATGTCGGAGACAACGTCGGCGATGTTGCCGGCATGGGCGCAGACCTTTTTGACTCATACGTGGCAAGCATAGTTGCAGCGATGATACTCGGAGTGGGCCTTGACCTCGCAGGCAAAACCAGCACTTACGTACAGATACCACTAGTGTTTGCTGGACTAGGCATCTTGGCCGCCGTTCTGGGCGCACTGACGGTAAGAGTGGGTAAGAGGGGCGACCCTGGAGGGGCGCTGAACAGGGGCACTTACGTAACATGTGTAATCTTCGGAGTTCTGACGGCCACAGTAACATGGTACCTTGGTTACCAATGGGCACTTTGGGGAGCAACTATCGTAGGTCTTGCGGCAGGAATCGTCATAGGAATCACGAGTGACTACTTCACGTCAGAAGACAAAGCTCCAGTACTGAAAACTGCAGAGGCATCCGAAACTGGACCCGCACTGAACATATTGACAGGTTTCTCATACGGTCTGCGCAGCATAATATTCCCATTGATTGGAATAGCAGTTGCGGCAGCTCTGGCTTATAAGATATGCGAGCCGCTAGGCAGTCCTTATGCTGTCTACGGTATAGCTCTGGCTGCTCTTGGGATGCTTTCAATCGTTGGATTGACCGTGTCAAATGATGCTTATGGTCCGATCGTTGACAACGCCAAAGGAATAGCCGAGCAGTCAGGATTAAGCGGAGACGTAATCGCCATAACAGATGAACTTGATTCGGCAGGGAATACGGCAAAGGCGATAACTAAAGGATTTGCGATAGGCGCAGCAGGACTCACCGTAATTGCACTCCTAGCCGCGTTCCAAGAAATAGCGACAAGAGCAGGAAAGTCTGTCATATTTGACATCATGGACCCGTTGGTTCTGCTGGGCGCACTCATAGGCGTGGCAATTCCAGCGGTTTTCTCCGCAATGGTCATGCTAGGAGTCGGTAGAAACGCCACGAGAATGATCGCAGAAATCAGAAGGCAGTTCAGAGAAATCCCAGGACTTAAGGAAGGAAAACCTGGCGTGAAACCTGACTACGCAAAATGTGTTGACATTGCGACCGTTGGAGCTTTACGTGAACTTATGCCAGCAAGCCTGATGGCGATAATTTCAACTATAATCATAGGCTTTGTCGGTGGGATAAAGGTGTTAGGGGGCTTCCTAGCAGGTTCAATACTCTCAAGTCTGTTACTTGCGTTACTGATGTCAAATGCTGGCGGCTTGTGGGACAACGCAAAGAAGTTGATTGAGTCAGGAAAACACGGCGGAAAAGGCTCAGACGCACACAAGGCAGCCGTCGTAGGTGACACTGTTGGAGACCCATTCAAAGACACGGCGGGACCCTCGCTTAACACGATGATAACAGTAATGTCTCTTATTGCTTCGCTACTCGCAGTATTGATGATCAAGTATAACCTACTGGAACTGTTGGGAATTCACTAGGTTGCTTGACCTAGAACCCAACTTCATTTTTCTGTTGACTCTGCCTTTATTAGAACTATTGTCTCGAAAAACGGTAGATCTTGTTTCGCAATGACATCTGCTCTTAGGTTTTTCTCCTCAAAACTGTGCAGCGTTTCTTTCACATCAGACAGTGTTGACTGCATCAACAAGATCCTGCCGTCAGGTCTGAGGTATTTCGGAGCCTCATGAATGAACTCGTCAATTATCCTTCTGCCAGAAAACCCTCCAGCCCATGCTCGCCCGAGCCATGAATCTCCTTCGAATTCTTCTGAAGGAAGATATGGCGCGTTGAAAACGATGAGGTCGAATCGTTTTCTGACCTTTATCGACGTGAACAGATCCCCTACTATGAAGAGCATCTTGTGGTCAACACGATTAAGCTTGGCATTTTCCTTCGCGCAGCGAACAGCTTGTGAGTTTATGTCAACTGCGAGAACTCTTTTTGCCCTTGCTGCTGCAACTACACCTAGTATTCCACAGCCAGTACCAACATCAATAACTGAATCGCTGTCATGCGTCATCAGATTTTCGGCGAAGAGGAATGAATCTTCAGCAGGCTCATAAACATCTCTAAGAATCGTGAACACGTGTCCTGAAAAGAAGACCCTCTTAGTCAACGAGTGCATTGGCTAATACACCAAAGCTTTCAGGTGTTAACTCTCTGACCCTTTTGTCGTGGAACGGAAGAGACCCAGCGGTCTTGACCGCGGTTTCTTTGGACATTGCACATGCACCTCTAAGGTAAGGCAATACTGCATTTCTAACTTTTCTATTTCGCTGAGTAAATAGGGATTGAACGAAGCCCCTGAACGACGCTTCATCCTTCAAAACAAAGGGTCTGGGTTCCAAGGTTTTTAGGGACACTATAACCGAAGCTACTTTGGGCTTTGGATAGAATGCGGATTTAGGAACAACGTCCAAGAGCTCGACCCCCGCGTAGTAACGTGAGATCACCGTCAACAAACTGTATTCTTTATTTCCGACCGGAGCAACAAGGCGATCAGCGAACTCTCTTTGGAATATGAATGCTGCTGAATCGAACCTTCTACTGAAAAGCCAGAGGAGCAGGCGGGAAGACATGTTGTAGGGAGGGATTGAAACAACCTTGTTGAAGGGGGAAACTTCTGTTTTGAGCACATTACCCTCAATTACCTTGACATTAGGCAAGTCGGCAAGTTGTTCACGCAACAGACCTTCGATCGCTTGGTCAGCTTCGACTGCCAGAACAGTCTTGCATTTGCCGGCAAGGAACCTTGTTAGGAAGCCTAATCCAGCACCTACGTCTAATACTATGTCATTCTTGCCGAGTGAAACACTCTCAGCCATGCGGCTGAAGAATGCAGGTTCGATCATAAAGTTCTGCCCTAGAGACTTCTTCGGACGAATTCGATAAGTTCGAAGCAGGCACTTCGCTTTTTCTAGAATGCTCATGCTAATCCGTTGGCTAGAACACTTTATTGGACTCTTGTGAACAACCGATATTTGCTGTCGGTCTCAAGCTCTTCCATAACCCTTTTTGTTATTAGCTTAACTGGGTTGGGCAGTTCTGTTCGTTTCTGGAGGTCTTCGAAGCTTTCAAACGGTTTCCTTTCGCGTTCATTGATGATTTGCCACATATACTTTTTGCCTATTCCAGGAACGAGTTCCAACGCGTGCATGCGCGGAGTAACAGCTCTGGCAGTGTTGAAAAAGCCGACGAACCATTTCTCGCGGTTCAAGACTATTTTGCTGATCACTGTCGGAAGTTCTGTCCTTGCTGCTGCTGTTAGTTCGTCAAAGCCTATTCTGCCAATTATATATGTGATTTCGTCTCGCGCTTGCTTCCCTACGAAAACGCGGTCTTGCGGTTTTAGCATTACGCCTTCTTTGACCAGTGCTTCTAGCAGCGTGAAGAATTCTTCGCCGACAAGTTGAACCAAGGCTCCCGCTCTGTAGCCGGCACGTCCAGACACGTGTATGCCGGGGCGTCCGTGTGGCAGAAAGTCCAGTATGTAGGCGTGCTCTTCGTACCGCTTCTCCATCATTGTCATAGTCTTCCTTATTCTGTCTCTTACTGCTTAAAAATAGTTGGTATGAATTGCCTACTTCAACTTTCGATGTTCATTGATTAGTGCAACCATTGCTTCCAATTTTGCCGTTTCAATGATCTTGCGACCGCCTGCCAAAAAAACCCTTAATTCTTCAATACTCTTAGGCGCACAGTTGATTACTTGAACTGCCTCCACTTCGTCCAAGCCGAATTCGGCCGCAAGTTTTTTCATAAGTTCTTCAGCATCCTCAGCTTCGAATTTCGAAAATTTGGAAACGTAGTCAAACGTGCGGCGCTGCAGCTGGTCTATGTTCTCTTTACCCATAGCTTCCATGATCTTCTTTACTTGCGGAAGGCTGAGCCTTTCTTCCGTCCCATTTTTTCCCGGCATCACGATCACATAGAGGGCTCCAGATGCTCAGGTCTAACTATTATTTCCTTTACAGCGTCCCCCTGTGAAACACTGACGACGTAACTTCGTCCACGCTTCTCGATGACGGTCCCAACCTTGCCGTGAAAACGTCTGTGAGGCATTCCCTTCTGAACGGCAGAATCTATCTTAACGACGACTTGGCTTCCCGGCTGATACTCATGTAAAAGCTTGCTGAGCCTCATCTTGCCATGTTCCCTCGGTTTCTTCGTTAACACGCGACGAGCCGCAGAACGATAACCTTTTGATCTTCTCATCTTTCCACCTCAATCATTCTTCCATAATTACATTCAAAACATCGAGCCTCAAAGGCTTCGCTTTGTTGTTAAGAATTTCTGAAACGCTGTTTGCCGTTCTTCCTCCATCCCCGGTCACCAATTCTTTAACGTAGAGTCCTCCCTGGCACCGTATTCTCATTTCAGCCTTATTAGACGACACTTTCTTAACGTTCACCTCGTATATGTACTTTTCCCGCGTCAAATCTGCGCGCCGATGCAGAACGCGCAAAGGCGTTTTCTGAAGGATAAGGGCGTTTGTAAGCCTCTCTTTCAGAGTGCGCAAGTCTTTAGTGGTTATCTTGTCCTCGAATTCCATCAACACACGATATTCTTTTTGTTTTGTTTCTCCTCTTTTGAGTTCCCTTAAAAGGGCCCGATCTGCAGGTTTTAACCCTAAGACATGGACTTTGCCCTTCCCACGACGGTTCACTTCCTTCTCCAGTTTCCGCAGGTCTAAGAAGCGTCTCCTTGGTTTCGTTATTTCAAGCACGAAAGGTCTACCGTTTCCGAGCATTCTGACGTCAATGTCCTCTCTTCCTGACGCGTGAAATGATGCTTGCGTTCCATCAGTAGCTCTCAAGAAGGGTTCTTCGATTATTTCCTGCACTGACTCGGGGTACATCTTCCCTGTCCAGTTGCATTTTTCACAGCCTTTTCCCCGACAGTTTGAACAGAACCACTTTGATTGAGGAATATCGCGGACGAGTTTTCTGTACCGGCCCGTTACAAAAAGTGGGTTTGACCGAAGTTCAATCTGTCCTGTAAACGGGTTTACGAGCACGACCACGTCGGGCTTTCTAAACTCGACCGGCTTACTGTTACTCTCAGCAATCTTTTTCCCTATGACCCTACCAAACTCGTTCTTCAGGTTTTCACCATGGTCAACTTCAAATTTTGCCCTGAACTCGTCTTCCCGTTCCGCAACTGAGACGGGCAGCTCTATTCCCACCAAGAAGTTGTTGTACTCGTAGTCTCCAAGCAGCGTAACAGATTTCCCGGCTAGATCATTAAGGGAGTCAAATCTGTTTTCGCATAGAAAACAAGCGTTCAACCCGTGTTCTAGCTGGTTGTGGCCCTCGGTTTTTTCGAGAACCTCGCTAGCCGTCCTTGAGAGGCCGTTTGTGGCTAGAACTTTCAGAATCTTCACGCCTTTCTTGTTTCCGGAGAGCGCCAAAACATGAGCTTTCATTACCAGTGTGTGTTTGAGAGCGCGCCCTCTTTCATCGTTTTCAATGCCGTGCCCAAGCAGAGCAAACTGTCGTCCCAAGCAGTGGTCACACAAAACATATGCTTCAAGCATACTCAATGCCTTGTGCAAAATGCCCATAACATGTTCCTTCTAATCTTTGCCCAGTCTACTTCATGTCCGCCGGCATTCCCCTGCCGAAGAATGGAAACTTTTTCTGTCTCCGCATCGTCTTGAGCATCTTCCTCATCATCACGTACTGCTTGAGAAGCTCTTTCACTTCTTTCTCGTTCGTACCTGACCCCCGTGCAACGCGCTTCATCCGTGAAGCGTTGAAGATTTTGGGGTTTTCCTTCTCTTCGGAAGTCATTGACTGTATCATAACGCGCCATTTCTCCAGACGCCCCTCAGCTGTGTTAAGCATCTCGTCAGGTATCTTGTAGCCCATCCCGGGGATCATTCCCATGAGTTTCTTCAGAGTGCCCATGCCCTTCATTGCTTCAAACTGCTCGTACATGTCCGTCAGCGTAAACTTGCCGCTTAAGATGGCCTTGGCTTTCTTCTCTGGAACAGTAACTTCTGCCTCGCGGACTTTCTCAAGCAGTGTCTCCAAGTCTCCCATTCCCAGCAGTCGGCCCACAAACCTAGAGGGAACGAAAGCCTCGATGTCCTCGACTTTCTCTCCCGTGCCGATGAATTTTATAGGTGCGCCCGTGGCGGCAACAGCGGAAAGTGCTCCTCCGCCCCGTGCCGAACCGTCTAGTTTCGTTACCAGAATCGAGCCGATAGGCGTTGCCTCGTTGAAAGCTTTAGCTTGAGCTAAGGCTTGCTGCCCTATGGTTCCGTCTATTACGAGCATAACCTCGTTAGGCTTGACACTCTTCTCGAGTGTCTTCATCTCTTTTATCAGTTCGTGCTCTTCTTTATGGCGACCCGAAGTGTCTACGATGACTATTTCCCTGTCGTTGAACTGCTTCAAGCCTTCCATGACAACCTTCACGGCATCCTTCGCCTTTGGGTCGCCGTAAAGCGGCACATTAACCCTGCTTGCAAGCTGCTGGAGCTGAGCATACGCTCCAGGTCTGAAAGTGTCAGCGCAGACAAGTGCAGGCTTCAACCCTCTTTTCTGAAAATACCTTGACAGTTTAGCGGCAGCAGTTGTCTTTCCTGACCCCTGAATGCCGACAAGCATCACTATTTTCCTTTTCCCAGGCTCCACCTTCAAGGCGGCTGGCTTGTCGCCCAAGAAACGCGTCAACTCTTCATAAACAACTTTTATGACGTGTTCACGCCTTGAAATGCCCGGCGGAACCTTCTCATTCAGCGACCGCTCTTCGATCCTTTTTGAAATGTCAAGTACAAGCTTCACGTTCACGTCTGCCTGAAGAAGAGACCGTTGTATATCATGTACTAGTTCTTTGATAGCAGCCTCGTCTACAACTGAGGCTTTGAATATCTTCTTGATCGCGTCGTAGAGTGATGAACCTAATCGGTCTAATGCCATGGTTTTCTCCAGATTTAGAACGCCATAGGCCTTTAATAGCTATTCCGCTCTTCCACATGGCTTCCGCAAGCTTTTTACATTTCTTACACGTCTACAAAAACGTTGAGGGTTAGCTTTGAGTGAAGATGTTAGGATTGTTGAAAAGGAAAAGATCCCTTCGGGAGCTACGTTGATTTTCGGCTTCCCAGATGTTGGACTAGTCGGTCTTATAGCTGCTTCACACCTAGTCGATGAACTCGGCTTGACAGAAGTCGCATACGTAGACTCGACGCTTCTACCTCCACTCATCGTGTTGCATGAGGGATTACCGCATTCAGTGATGAGAATTTTTGCCGGCCACGACATTGTCTTGACAGTGTCAGAAGTTCCGATACCAGCTGACATGATTTATCCGATAATGGACGCGTTAATCGAATGGGGAAGGTCGAAGAACGTCAAGATGATGATCTCTCTAGGCGGAATCCCGATCCAAGACCGGCAGGATGCTGCGGAACTGAAAGCTTTTGCTGCTGCTTCGAGCTCTGAGACCCTGAAAGCTGCCAAAGACAGCGGGATAGAGGTTCTCATGGAGGGGTACATGGTTGGCCCTCAAGCAGTTGTGCTACAGCGCGCGTCCAAGTACGGTTCGCCTGCTCTTGCATTGCTTGCACAATGCTTCTACAACTATCCAGACCCTGAAGCTGCAGCTGAAGTATTGAAAAGCTTGGCCAAGGTCACCGCCGTAAAAGTGGATGTCGCTAAGCTTTTGGAGAAAGGTGAAGAAATTCGTCTGAGAGCCAGAGATGTAATGAAGCGGACTCAGCAGGAGATGTCGAAGATGAAGAAAGGACAGGAATACGACATTCCAATGTACGTGTCGTAGGGAGGAGAGAAGAAATGCTCGAGAAGAAAAAACGCAAAAGCTCCGACGTGGTCGATGAGTATTTTGAAGACTTTGAGGAATGGGTAGAACAGATGGATGAGATGTTAGCGCAGAAGCCATGTTGGAATCTGAGGAACTGCACGATGGAGCCGCTTCGCGAGATCAATATGACAGCAACAGAGGTCATCGTGACTGCTGACTTGCCGCTAACGGAAGAGAGTACTGTTCAAGTCAGGCCAATTGATAATTCTCTCGAGATATCAGCGAAAATGAGAAGAAAGCTGCATCTGCGCGAGCTGGGGATTAGTCAGTACCAAGGCGAAATAGAGAAATTTCGTTGCCACGTCCACATTCCGGTGCCAGTAAACATGGACAAGATGGGCATAAAATATAAGAAAGGAATACTGGAAGTCCACATACCCCGCAAACGCTAGCCCGCAATATTGCCACGGTGAACGTTGAAGCCTCAGCAACTAAATATCGTCACATATCAGACGGCTCTTCTTGCATCATCGGCTTCCAAACTTTGTAGAGAACACCGCGAGATAAACGTTGACGGAAGTTTTTTAACCACATGTGATGCTACACTGAACAGTATAGAAGGTTGAAACCAGTGGCGGCGGAACGTGCCATTCACTTCGCTATATTCGCTCTTCTGCTCATAGGGCTATGCGCCGTCAGCGCATGGGTGTGCCACACTTACCTACCAGAGCTGATCCTGCAAATCGCGGGCATCGCACTGAGCTGGGGAGTAATTCTGCTGGTCCTCTACACAAGCTTCATCAAACTTCATTGGCAATGGTGGAGCAAAAAAGAACAGCCCTCCAGAAAACATTGAACCCCTTAACCAGACAAGATTGAACCCTGTCTATGATTTGGGGCCTATTTTGTTCGGACTATTTTCGTCTTGCCCAGTATTTTCCAGTATTCAACTTCAACGCCGGGAGTAAGCTTCGATTTCAATTCTTCCTCTTTTGGATATGGGAGATCAATGTATTCGTACGTCTCCATATCCATGATCTGAACCCCACTGGGGTTCACTGCATAGACCTGCCCCATTCTCTTGTCGATTATAGGCACTTCTGCACCCAAATCAACAGGCTTCACAAAGCTTCTCTTGACACTGTCAAAAACACCGATAGCAGTTATTCTTGCCTTGGCTGAACCGTGCTTTCCAGGCTTCGACTTCTGTATGTCAAGTATATGGCACGGTTCACCATCGATTATCATGTACCCACCGACTCTTAACTCACCAACATCAACTGGTTTACTCATACTCTAACCTGCTAGTGAACGTGCTCATACAGAGCAATTCTAAGCAACATCCATATATATGGATTTAGGCACCACTTTTCAGCATTTTTACAGCTTCGAGTTTGAGTGAAGGAACTTCTAAGCGTTCAACTCGTGTGCATGTGCTTCTAGGCCTCGCTCATTCTTCGTGATCAACGAATTCGTATATAGAAGCATCGAAAGTACGCTTGTTACGCAATCGTGTGCGCTCTTCCTTCCTGTCTATCAGAGAGTTAAGCCGTTCCCAAAGTCTTTTATAGTGTTGCTTTGTAGGCTTTGATCAACTGCCATAAGATGCTGCTGAGTTCAGTGTAGGCTGGGGCGGAAACTTTGTTCAAAAGTGTCGGGTTGGTCGCACGTTTTGACAAGAAGGAATGCGTAAAGCTAGCACAGGAACTGGATGCTTACCTTAGTGGGAAAGGGTTGGAAGTCTACGTCGAAGACACTCTGGCTGAAAAAATGACCACAGATAGCAAGAGTGTTCCACTGGAGAAACTTGACACTGACTTCATAATCACGCTCGGCGGGGACGGAACGATCCTGAGAACATGTATTTCAATCCCTAAACCTGAGCCGCCCATACTGGCAATAAACATGGGAGTCAGAGGCTTCCTCACAGAGGTTCTGCCAAAGCAAGCCTTCACCGCCGTGGACAGATGTTTGAGCGGAGACTTCCAAATCGAAAAATGCATGAAACTTTCTATCACTGGAGACAGCGCAAAGTTTCCTGATGCCCTGAACGAGGTCGTAGTTTCAGCAGATGAACCAGCTAAACTACTTTACACGCGCATCCTGAAGAACGAAGAACACGTACTGGACTGCCAGTCAGACGGCTTGATGGCGGCAACACAAACTGGCTCCACAGGCTATTCACTGTCAGCCGGAGGACCGGTGCTGGACTTGGGAGTCAACGCTTTCGTGCTAACACCAATATGCCCATTAGGTCTATTTCACCCGATAGTTTTCCCTGCAAGTTCAAGAATCACAGTCGAGATTGTGAAACCAAAAAGGATTTCCATTCTTGTTGACGGCCGCCACCGCCAACTCATAAGCTCAAGACGACCAAGCCTAACCGTTACACGCTCAAAGTATGAGACCTCTTTCATACGGTTCAAGCATAACTTCTACAATCGTCTCAGAAGCAGACTCCTATTCAAGGGATAGCATGAGCCCAGCGGACAAAACCGAAAAGAAAGCAGTGGTACTGGACACGTCAGCTCTAGTCGCCGGCTTTGACCCGTTCTCGATAAGTGAAGAACAATACACGGTCCCATCAGTAATAGACGAAGTCTCTCGGAATTCGGTGTCTGTGCTAAGGTTTGAAACAGCCATAGAGAGTGGAAAGGTAACCGTCAGGACCCCCAAGATGGACTTTCTGGAAAAGGTGAAAGCTTCAGCGTCAGCTGTCGGAGACGCTTTTTTCCTTTCCGAAACGGACATCCATGTCTTGGCGCTCGCACTTGAACTGAAGGCAAACGGTTACCGCCCATTGGTAGCCACAGACGATTATTCAATACAGAACGTGGCCAATCAAATGAGGATCGAATTCGCCTCGCTCGCTACCTTCGGCATCCGTCGACGCTTCCACTGGGTAAGATACTGCCCTGCATGTCACAGAAAATACACTGAAGAATACAGGGATACAAGATGCAAGGTATGCGGAACCGAACTCAAGAGAAAGCCTGTGAAAGAAAATCGCATAAACCGTTAGGAAAAGCAAAGCATAAGACAGAGATCATATCTGTAAGACATGAAGGAAAAAAACTTGATGGGCTCAGTTGAAAAGAAGACGGTTTACTTCAAAGAAGCCGGTATGGAAAACACTGACATTGTACTGGCAACTGTCAAAAAATACGTAGAAGTTGAAAAGGTCGAAGACATCGTGGTTGCATCAACAACAGGCAGCACGGGTGCAAAGGCAGCCAAAATATTCCAAGGCTGCAACGTCACGGTTGTGGCACACAGTCATGGGTTTAAAGAACCCGGAAAGAGCGAGCTGGATGAAAGGTTCAGAAAAGAGATCATGAAGGCGGGAGCCAAGGTCTTTGTTGGAACACATGCGCTGAGCAGCGTTGAGAGAGCCGTCCGGAAAGATTTCGGAACGATCCAAACCATGGAATTGATGGCAAACGTTCTCAGACGCATGGGAGAAGGCACGAAAGTGTGCGTGGAAATCACGCTTATGACCGCAGACGCGGGTTTGATTCCCGCCGACAAGGACATTGTGGCAATCGGGGGAACAGGAAGAGGAGCAGATACGGCACTCAGAATATGTCCCGCCAACACAGCAAGGTTCTTCGACCTCAAAATAAGAGAAATCATAGCAAAACCCTCCAACTTCTAGACAAAAACAAGCCATGCAGGATTGTCGGGCTCAAGAACATCTCCATAGAAAGCAGGTGACAAAATGGCAAAGGCGGACCGTCGAGAACCAGAAGAACTCGTGAAAGAATGGTACAGCAAAAGCGCCAAGGTCGAGTGGCGAAGGCTACAAAGGGGCCCATACCATCAGATTGAACGCTTGGTTACAATGCATTTTCTACAAAAGTACCTCCCCAAGCGAGGACTAGTTCTGGATGCCGGCGGAGGACCAGGCAGATATACCATTGACTTGGCAAAGGCAGGCCACAACGTTGTCCTTCTGGACCTCGTTCCCGAAATGCTAAAACTAGCACAGCGAAAGGCAAAGCGAGCCGGCGTAACCCGAAACATCAAAGAGTTCCTACAAGGCTCTGTTGAAGACCTTTCAAGGTTTCAAGACGGAACATTCGACGCGGTAATGTGCCTAGGAGGCCCCCTGAGCCACCTGTTAAGCCAACAGCAAAGAGAAACAGGCGCCAAAGAACTCGTGCGCGTCGCCAAGAAGGAAGCTCCAATCTTCGTCTCAGTAATCAGCCGCGTCGGACTACTAAAAAGCATTCTAACGTGCTTCCCGCATGAAATGTGCTACGCGAAGCACCATTGGGAAGTCGGCGATTACATCCCAGGCCTGCACGGACAGGGTTTCACTGCTACACACTGGTTTCTCCCCGAAGAATTGCAGGGACTATTCGAGAAACAGAACGTTCAAGTCCTAGAGATGGCGGGATTGGAAGGCCTATCTTCTCATCACGTGAAGGAGACTAACAAGCTTTACAAGGACCAAGAGAAATGGCGAATGTGGATGGAAATCATCCTTGAAACATGCACTCACCCATCCGTCGTCGGCAACACTGAACACTTCCTGCTTGTCGCAAGGAAAAAAGGCTAAACGTCATCACTCTCGCGCTTGCTGAAATATTTGATATCCTCATGCTCAACATAGCCGCATGATTTGAACAGCTTTTTCGATGCAACATTAGCATCGTCAATCAAAGCACAGAAGAGTCTTAACCCATGCGTCCGCAACACTCTTTCACACTCAAGAACCAACGCTTTCGCAACGCCCCTACGCCTGAAACCCGGGTCCACGGCCAACCTGTTTATCCAACCCCTCCTCAGGTCGCTGCTCATAACAGCCAACCCGACCATGTGGTCACCATCAAAGACCCCAACAAAAAAGTCAGGCTCAACCTTCATCTGCGCCGCCACATTCTCCCTACTGTCCCTACCCCTAGGCTTGAAAGGCAACCCCGCCAAACGCCACAACCTAACTATCTCTTCATAATCATCCGAAACCAGCCTACGAAACTCCAACAGCCCCACCCTCCAAATACCAAACCACCAACACAATATAAAAACACCCACCAAAACACAGTTCAACCACAACTTCAGTCTGCCCGAGCCTATCGAGCGCAAGGCACGAATTAACTGCTCAAAGAGAAATTTCTGACCTCAGAGAAAACGCATTTCCTGAACAAGCAGCAGGCGCATAAGGATATAAGCCCAAAAAGCACAACTACTCAACCATCAACATAAACGTGAAACAACATGAAAAACGGAAAAGTCTGGTTCGACGAACTCACAATGGAGGAAGCTGAACAAGCCGCCAAAAACGACACAGTCATCATAATACCCGTGGGAAGCGTCGAAGAACACGGAGCCCACCTGCCCCTCTGCACCGACAGCATACAACCCGAATTCATAGCTAAAGAAGTAGCCAAAAAAACCCGAGCCCTCATCGCCCCACTATTGAGATACGGCGTCTGTAACAGCACCCGCAACTTTCCAGGCACCATCTCGATACGGTTTGAAACCCTCTACGCAATAACCAAAGACGTACTCGAAGAATTCATCCGCAACGGCTTCACCAAATTCCTCATACTCAGCGGCCACGCCGGCCAATCACACATGGCAGCCCTCAGACTTGCCGCCCAGCAGGTCATCTGGAACCACGAAAAACAAAAGAAACAACCTAGAATACAGGTCTGCTCAGACTACGACTTCGCCTACGAACTCAAAGGAAAACACTTCGACGAAAAAGACGGCCACGCAGGCACAATCGAAACCTCAAGAGTCAAAGCCATAAAACCCGACCTCGTAAAAACCAAAGCCCAAAAACACTACCCCACAATCCCTAGGTTCGAAATACTCGCAAACCCCGAGACCTACTTTCCCGCAGGAATAATAGGAGACCCAAACTCAGCAACAACAAAGAAAGGCCAAATGGTAAACAAGTACGTAACAGAACAAATAATCAAACTAATAGAAGAACTGAAAAAATAGACGAGAAACACGCAAACAAGGCGCGTCTAGCCTTCTTTCTCAACTTCCCGCGTAACATCTTCAATTATGTCTAACGCGGAATCCACAAGCTCCCTCGTTATGATTAGCGGCGGCGCAACCCTGATAGTCGAAGCACCACAAGTAATCACGTTAATCCCCCGCTTCCAAGACCGCATCATAATCTCATTAGCCTTCTTCGGAGCCGACTTCCTGCTCCCCTTATCCTCAACAATCTCCATGCCTATCATCAAGCCCTTGCCTCTCACGTCGCCCACGATGTCACTTTTCTCCATAAGCTCGCCAAGCCTCTTCATGATGTGCGCACCCTGCTTCGTAGCGTTGTCAAGAAGCTTCTCCTCCCTAATCACGTCAATAACCGCAGAAGCAGCCACACATGACAGGGGGTTTCCCCCGAAAGTGCTCGCATGCGAACCCGCAACCCAATCCATAACCTTCGACTTAGCAATCGCCGCACCCAACGGCAACCCAGACGCCAAAGCCTTGGAAGTAGCAACAATATCCGGCTCAACACCCCAATGCTCAATCGCAAACCATTTCCCAGTGCGGCCCATGCCAGACTGAACCTCATCATCAATGAACAGCAGACCATACTTGTCCGCAATCTTCTTCAAACGCTGGAAATACTCAGGCGGCGGCACAACATACCCGCCCTCGCCCTGAATCGGCTCAGCCACAATAGCCGCCGTATCCTCAGGAGGCACATACTTCTGGAAAACATACTCGTCGATAAAGTCAACACACCAATAATGGCAACTTGGAAACTCCAGCTTAAACGGACAGCGGTAACAGTAAGCATAAGGTACATGAGTAACACCAGGCATCAACGGGAAGAAATACCGCTTCTGAGTCGGCTTACTCGCCGTAAAAGACAACGCTCCAATCGTGCGACCGTGAAAAGCACTTATGAAACCGATAAACAACTGCCTACGCGTATGCCACTTCGCCAGCTTAACAGCCGCCTCAACCGCCTCAGCCCCACTGTTACCAAAGTAAACCTTCTTCTCAGATTCCCCAGGCACAATCTTGGCCAACTTCTCCGCAAGGTCAACAACCTCTTTATAATAAAAATCCGTGTTAGAGTAATGTAGAAAACGGTCACACTGACCCTTAATTGCCGCAACCACCCTAGGATGATTATGCCCCACGTTCATGCAAACCAAACCAGAGTTAAAATCGATAAACTCGTTCCCATCAACATCCTTCACGATGCATCCCTTACCCGACTCAACAACAAGCGGATAAAACCGACCGTAAGAGGGCGAAATAAACTCTTCATCCTTCTTAACAACCGCCCGAGCCTTAGGCCCAGGAGGAGTCACAACAATCTTCGGATAACTAGCCATACCAGCATCACCAGCCAGAACAAAACGATTAGAAAAATGGTTTTATATAGCTATCGATATGCACCCATAAAAAGGAACATGAAAAACACTCGCCCGCAGTCAGCCGTACTGAGCCTAAGAACAACACCCAACCCGCAGGACAAACAGGCTACTGCTTGGTCACTGCTGTCTCAATCGCTGAAACTTGCCATTTCTGACCTTCTTCCCTAACGACCTCCTCAGTAGACAAGCTTATGCTCTCAAGCTGTAAACCTTCGCGAAAAAAAACCTCAGCAATTCAATCGTATCAGCCGCCCTCAAGATTGAACGACCTCTGACCTTGACGACGACCCTGCTCGAACCGTCACTTAAATGGGTCAAACAGGCAAGCACATAATTCATCATGGCTTCTTCCCGAAGGCAGCCCTCTCATTTGCCTGCGCACCGTTCGCATTCACGTTTCACGAGGCCTTCGCCGCTACCTTCTTCTTACGTATCCTCTGCTTTTCTTCAGTCATTCACACTACACCTTCTTCATTGACCAACAACACACGCATAGCAACAAACCAGTTTATTACAACAATACTGGCTTGTACCTTTATGTACAGCATCAGGTCAGAGGCACTCGGAGGCGAGCTTACGATAATGGTCCCAGTCCTCATCAGCCCACTTTTCAATCGTCGCAATGTCCTCTTCAGTCAAACTGCGGAACCTGCCCTGACCAGCAAAATACTCTTTCACAGGCTTACGCTTAGACTTATCAAGCAACCTGTCACTCGGAGGATTAAGCTTAAACTTCCCGTTTTCAACCTCATAAAGAACAAACAGGCCAGTCTGCACTGCAAGGCGCCCCATCTCAATCGTCTTGCTCGTGTCATAACGCCAACCTGTCGGACATGGCGCCAAAAGATGAATGTATTTTGTCCCCTGAGTATCCCTAGCCTTCCTAACCTTGTTCACAAAGTCCAGCGGAAAAGATGCGCATGCGGTCGCAACGTACGGGATCTTGTGCGCAGCCATAATCATAGGCATATCCTTTTTCCGTTCCTTCTTGCCCGAAGGCGTCGTCGTCGTCCACGCGCCGTACGGTGTCAAACCACTTCTCTGCATTCCTGTGTTACCATATGCCTCATTGTCATAACAAATGTAAATGAAGTTTGTTTTCCTTTCAGCTGCCCCTGATAAAGCTTGGATGCCGATGTCAGCTGTTCCACCGTCGCCAGCCCAGCCTACGACAGTAACATCTTTCACTTTCCTCTGCTGAAGGGCCGCAACAACGCCAGAAGCAGCAGCTGCCGTCGACTCGAAAAGAATGTTCTGAAGAGGGACACCAAATGCTGTATACGGATAAGGTCCCTGAATGACCGTGGTGCAACATGCAGGAACAATGAGAAAAACCCTGTTTCCCAAAGCTTTGAAAAGCAACCTTAACGAAGTTGCAGCACCACAGCCTGCACAAGCAGCATGACCCTTAAGTAGGTACTCTTCCTTTGGAAGCTCTTTCATCGTCACCATACCACTTACTCCTTCAGATCTATCCACTCGGTTTCTTTCTGCACATGGCCCGCATCAAGCATTTTCAAAGACTTCTTCGCAACCTTCTCAATAGTCTCAGCAGTCACATCCCTTCCACCGAGGCCCGCGATGAACCCAGAAAAGAGTGGCCGGTCTTCCTGACCATAAAGAGAAGCCTTAACCTCTGAACCCAGAAAACCTTCCATACCGAACGAAATGTGCCTGTCCAATGTGACAAGCATCCGCGAACTGGCCGCAAGCTTGACTATTTCTTCCACCGGAAAAGGGCGATAAACTCGCACACGAGCAGAACCAACCTTCAAACCTTCTTTCCGAAGCTTATCCACTGCCAACTTAGCATCGCTCCCCACAGTTCCCATCGCCAATAACACCAAATCTGCATCATCACACCTGTACTTCTCAATCAACCCACCGTACGCGTGGCCGAAACGTTTCCCATACTCCTTGTCAATCTGCGGAATAAGCCGCTTCGCATTCTCCATAGCTTCCTGAATCAAGTAACGGAATTCCATGTACCATTCAGGCGAAACCAAGTTTGCATGAGAATAGGGCTTGTTGACATCTAGAACCCAGCCCGACTTATACGCTGGCAAAAAAGCATCAATCTTAGCCTGATCAGGTATCTCTGCAGGAGCATACGTGTGAGAAAGAATGAACCCCTCAAGGCACACCATAGCCGGCAAGAACACGCGTTCATCCTCACACAGCTTGTAAGCTTGGAGGATAGTGTCAAAAACCTCCTGATTGCCAGCGCAGTAGAACTGAATCCACCCCGTGTCACGCTGAGAAAGCGAGTCACTCATGTCAGGCCAAATACTCCAAGGGGCTCCCATAGCACGGTTAACAACCGCCATCACAATCGGCAAACGCGACCCCGAAGCCCAATGCAAAGCCTCATGCATAAGAGCCAAACCTTGAGAAGACGTGGCAGTGAAAGTCCTAACACCCGCTGCAGCTGCACCGATACACGCTACCATGGCGCTGTGCTCAGACTCCACTCTAATGTACTCTGCATCCATCTCACCGCTCTCAACAAAATCAGCAATCTTCTCTACTATCGTCGTCTGAGGAGTTATCGGATACGCTGCAACAACCTTGACCCCAGCAGCCTTCGCAGCGTAACCCGCAAGGTGATTAGCCGTGTCAACAATCCGCTGCACCATCCTACTCTTCCTCCCTCACCATAACTATCGCCTTAACAGGACACTCATTCGCACATACTCCACAACCCTTACAGTAATCATAATCTATCTTTGGAGAATCATCCTGCTGACGAGTTATGGCCGCGTCAGGACAGAAAACCCAACAAATAGTGCACCTTGTACACTTGGAATAGTTGACCTCAGGACGAAAAGTCCTCCATGACCCCGTCTTCCCCATACTACCTTCGGTCGGACATGACAAAGGCGTCAAAGGCAAATCCCCACGTTTCTTCGGAACCAAAGTCATCAGCCCTCACCATCCCACCACTTCGTCAGACGTTCATATGCCAACTCTGTCGCCCTAACGTTCTTCTCGCCAACTCCGCCTGACCAAGTTTCCTTAACAGCCTGCAGAACACTAGCCAACTTCACTTCGCCGCTAGCTTTTGCAAACGCTCCCAAAATCGAAGTGTTCACAACAGGCAAACCAGCCACAAGCAGATTCAACTCTAACGCAATTCCAGTAGCATCAACAGTCCCAACCCGCCAACCTTCCAAATCAAGCTCCGAAGGCTTCTTCTTCGTGTTCAAAACAATGACACCGTCCTTCTTCAAACCCTCAGTCACATCGACGACCCTGTAAATATACGGGTCGAGCACTATCACGTAGTCCGGACTGTAGACCTGACTGTGTACAAGCAAAGGTTCACTGCTTATCCGCGCAAAAGCTTTAACAGGTGCACCCCTCCGCTCCGCTCCAAAGTATGGAAAAGCCTGAACCCATTTTCCCTCAATGAAGGCAGCATGAGCCAAAACTTCTGCGGCAGTGACACTCCCCTGACCCCCGCGGCCATGGATCCTGACCTCTTTAAGCACTGCTTTCCCCTTCCACTAAGGAATTAGTGAGAAAAGGCTACAAGCTTATTAGTGTTAGCTCAAACAAGCAGCAAAAGCAACATCAGAAGAAGACCACTGAATGCAAACACAGGAACCACCGACACTTTCGCCCTATGAAGAGCCCTTTCTATTAGAAGGCACAAAGATTCAAGTTGCTTCCCGCCGATGACTTTCACGCTTGGAACAGTTATCTCACGGCACGAAAATCGCGCTCTGTCCATGTTTCCCTCAGCCTTAGCTGCCGCAGTCTTGACGTAGCCTATCAATCTCTCATTGTCCATCAATTCTCCAATCGCATGATACCCACGGCTCCTCAGCACCAAGGCACTTACTGCATGAGTATCTGTCGTAAAGACCTCACCATCATCAAACCCCATAGAACAAAGCGACGCAAGTATTTTCTCACGAAGCCCTGAAACCATGTTGTTGCCATCTATAACAACATAAACGGTTTTCTGCTCACCACTTCTAATCACGATCGCAGTAATGCCGCCTGATCCCATACCATCTTCAAGGCTGAATTCTCTCGGCAGGACCGTCGCAGAACCAACAGACAAGGGCAGCCGCTCCATTGAAACTACTTTCTCAAAACACCGAGCCGCAACATCCTTCAACGAATCCAACGACTCAAGCATCTCAGCTTTCCCGTCAATGCTGTTGTGAGCATTGACAACTGCACACAAGTCCAGTCCATGCTTCTTTGCCTCTTGGCGCACAAAAAAGCCTAGCTCATCAGGCAAGTCCTCAATCGTCCTCGGCGCAAGAGTAAATGACATGAAAGCTGAACCACCAAAGACCTGACAACAAGCAGTCGCCAATCCATTGGTCACCTTAACAAACGGAGAAACCTTCACCTCAAACACATCTAAATCTCTTAGAGCCCCAGCAACACTGGAAACGATTTTCCTGTTCTCGGCCTGAGAAACCAAATCAAACTCGTGCCCGAGCAAACCATGAGGCACAGAAACAATACAACCAAGCTCCCTTTCAACATCAGATTTCAGCAGAGAAGGCAAAACACTACTCCCAACATTCTTGAAAGGACCAGGGTGAACAGACGGCACAACCAGAACAACCTTGCCCTTTGCAGTGTCAAACTTCAGCAAAGAAGTTTTGATGTCCCGTTGCTCCCCAAGTTTTTCAAGAAGCTCCTCAAAAGGCGCATTCAAGTTGAGGACCCAGTTAAGCATAAAGGCCTTGAAAAGGGACATCGGCTGCATACCAAGAGTTTTCTCGCCCACTCTGTTTACGAGAAAGAGAAAAGTAAAAGGAGCTAACACACTCACTGCCAAGCTAACAGCAAAAAAAGACAACACGTAGGGCGTAAACTGATAGCCAACTTGAGCCCAGAAAACCACAAACGGCACTACAGATAGAAGTGGCTGAAAGAAAGAAGAAGCAAGAAGCCGTGTGTGACCCATTGAGGCTGTCGAACTAAACACTAGCAACCGCAAAATCATTGCCGCTGAAAAGCCCAGAAGGCACAATCTGACCGACCAAGAAAAGCCGAAAGCCAACGCGACAAAGGATCCTAAAAAAGTGAAGAAGAACCATGCTCCCCAGCCGAAAAGTGAAAGAGCCAAAGTCCGTCTCAGATCAAAAATCGTATCTTTCTTCAAAAAAAACAAGCCTGTACAATAATCAGCAACAAAGCTTAGAGCAAAGAGCCCCAAACCAAGACATATGCCGCCTAGCCAGAGAGACGGGAAAACTATGACCACTGAAAAAAATCCACCGCCCACACACAACACTGCAAGGAAAAAAAGCACCTTTCTGTGCGACGGAAGCCTAAACAGGGATGAGTAATGTTGCACAGCAATATCCATCGACTGTTTCAGTGAATCCTCAGCGGCCATGTCCGTTCCCCAAGAGTGACTTTTCTAGAAGGTGAAGCCACACATATTAAACTGTCGTGAAACCCTACACCAAAAAGAGCCGAAAACTCGACGCATTTACTGCAAAGTACATCGCGCATGAACAGGATAAGAGAGCAGAACATCGTTCCAACCTTCGTGACAACAGTATAGCTTATACCGAAGAAAAACAATTATCATAACCTGAAATATCAATAACAAGGTTTTGCCAATCCTATGCCGGACCAGAGTTTCGCCCCAACGATCTTTCACATGCTTGAAAAGAACTTGGGAAAGGAGATACGGGTGATATTAGACCCAGCATACGGGTTTGAAGGTACCCTGGCGGCGGTAACAACCGAACCAGCAGGAATATGGCTCTCAGATGCAGAGGCAGTGACACTACGCGCAACAATAGCCCAGCCCATACCGCAAGTAGCTAGCAGAGAAGAAAGGAGCGAAATCTTCGTGCACCTCAACTCTGTGCAGAGGATAGAAATCCTGCACGCACCTTCCCGATCATCAAATCGACCCTAGAAAAACACGTGAGCCAAAGCAGCCACAACAATCAGTGCTATGGCCAACACGACAAGGATTTCAGGTCTAACTTTAACTCCCTCAGTCTCCTCTTCAAAAAACCTAAGCAGCCCTGCGCTTGCAGCAGGCATCGGCGACCTTTCTTTCTTCTTCTTCTTGCTCAACAATCACACCTGCTATCCACTTGGCAACATGTAGCATCCTCTTCATTATTAATGTTACGTAATTTCAAAGAGTTTTTATTATCGAACACTCGATAATGTGGTGCAGAAGGTACCAACAATGCCCACACCGAAAGGCGAATACAACAAAGTGTTCGACCTCCTGCAACAACATCACAAGTGGTTTCAAGAAAGCATACCGCTCATAGCCAGCGAGAACATACCAAGCCCAGCCGTGCGAGAAGCGATAGTAACGGATTTCGGCAACCGCTATGCGGAAGGCTGGCCAGGAGAACGCGTCTACGCTGGCTGCAGATACATCGACCAAGTAGAATTCAAATGCATCGACCTCATGAAGAAACTTTACACAGCAGAATTCGTGGATGTCCGACCGATCTCAGGAGTTGTAGCCAACCTAGCTGTCTACACGGCATTCACAGAACCCGGAGACACACTACTGGCTCTATCGATCCCAAGCGGAGGCCACATCACATCTGGAAAGAAGGAACTAGGCGGCACAGCCGGTGCGGTAAAAGGCCTCCTCGTCGAATACCTACCGCTTGACTACAAGGAACTCAACATAGATGTGGACAGGGCCAAAAGCAAGATCCAAGAACTGGCTTCAAAAGGCAAACCGCCCAAGTTCGTAATGTTCGGCGCAAGCGTCTTCCCCTTTCCCCACCCGGTAAAGGAACTGGCAGAACAGATTCATTCCGTGGGAGCAACGGTCGGATATGATGCAGCGCATGTGGCAGGACTGATTGCCGGAGGCCAATTCCAAGACCCACTAAGAGAAGGCGCCGACGTCGTCAGCCTGAGCACGCACAAAACATTCTTCGGGCCACAACACGGCGCAATACTTTCATGGGAAAAAAACGCTGAAAGGATAAAGAAGGCAACCTTCCCGGGTGTGGTAAGCAACCATCACCTTCACGAAGTCGCAGCCCTCACAATTGCATGTGCAGAAATGCTGGAATTTGGGAAAGAATACGCAAGTCAGGTCGTAAGAAACGCCAAGGCTTTAGCCCAAGCACTATATGAAAGAGGTTTCAACGTGCTAGCCGAGCACAAAGGTTTCACGAAATCTCACGTCATTCTCATCGACATAACAAAACATGGAGACGGCGGCACGGTTGAAGAAACTCTTGAGAAGGCAAACGTCATCATAAACAGAAACCTGCTACCATGGGACATCAAAGAAGGAAGACACTTCATGCACCCAGGCGGCATAAGAATAGGCGTTTCCGAAGTCACAAGGCTAGGAATGAAAGAATCTGAAATGGCAGAAATAGCAGATTTCATCAAAAGAGTAATAGTAGACAAAGAACCACCAGAAAATGTAAGAAAAAACGTGGCAGAATTCAGGAAAGACTATCAAAAAGTCCATTACTGCTTCGAAAACAGTACAGAGGCTTATAAGTACATAAGAATCCGGTAAAGCAAAAGTTGAAGCAATCCACAGTGAGTGAACAGAACTCGTTCGCTCCAAGGGAATTCCCAATACCATTTTGAAACAAAAACGAGGCATAAACATGAACATTCGTGAATTCCAAGAGATGATGTACCAACTGTACTTTCAGAAAGACTCAACCCGCGGCGCGACTGGAACCTACAATTGGCTAGTAGACGAAGTCGGAGAATTGGGAGAAGCCTTGAAAACCGCTGATAAGAAGACAATGGAAAAAGAATTCGCAGACGTAATAGCTTGGCTAGCTTCTCTTGCAAACGTCGCCAACATAGACCTCGAAACCGCGGCTCTCGAGAAATATAACCATAAATGCCCGAAATGCGGGCGCTCCCCATGCCAATGTACACTCCAGCGTTAATTCACCAAACGTTTCTGCCCAAGACCACTAAGCGTCCACACGAAAGGTCTAGATCCCTGCCGACTCACGATGCCTTCGGCCCACAACAATCTAAGATGATGCATCACAACAGCATACGGCAGCTCGGCCTCTGCAGCAAGGGTCTTAGCGTCGCCCGCAACTCTTTGCAAACCCTCCAAGATTGAGCTTCTAGCCTTAAGACCGCGTGTTGTATTCCTAACATTCGCCAGATAGGCATTAGGATGATAAGACCCTCTATGCATATCTTCTTCACTATTGATATTGCAGTCTGAATAGAAAAGCCTTGTCAGGCAAAATCTGCGAGGCTGATCTGTCTCTCCTTCTTGCTCTCAAACAACGCCATGATCTCTTCCTTCAAAAGCGAAATCCTCTGAGAGTAATACTTGGGCAATCCATACTTCTGAACAAGATTCTGCGCTGCCTCCAAGTATTTTTCTATGCTGCCCCTGTAGACTGTCAAGGACAACTGGCCCATGCAAGAAGGGCATCTTCCCCGTAACGGGAGACGCCTGAACTTTCGACCGCAAGATTTGCACCTGAAGCCCTGCGTTGAAAAAGCCCTAAGGTTACCTGCAATATCCCGTATAAAATGTGTGGTAAGAACCTTTAGAGCCACCCTTCTAGCATCGACAGCATCGATCCTCTCTGCCAACTCCATCTGACTGTCCAACTTCTCGATCATTGTTTTCAGTCGTTTGTACGAACTTTCGAGGTTACCCATGCTGATGTTCGAGACAGGTGTCGTGTAATGAAATCCTTCAAACTGAGCCTCAGTGTCAAGACGGAACCCGATAAGGTCTATCATGGAGCTAGCTTGCCTAGCCTCCATTCTCTCTAATGTTCTCCCGAAGAATTCGACGGGATATACACCAGCGACATCAAAATCGTGCGCTTGTCTCTGAACCTCTTTAGGGTTAACGACTGGAATCAGTAGAAGCGGCGCATCCATTATCCCGCCAATTTGCGCAGGCAAATACTCGCGAGAAAAATCCAGCAGAGTGTCCAACGCCAGCATCACTGTATCTTCATCGCCATCACAGTCCCTCCGTTTAGCTGAATGCCACACAGGGTGCGCATAGCACAGGCTTAGACCTGTGAAGCCAACAATCCTTCCAACTATGCCCACGCAGGTGTGGGGAGCCAATCCAACAATCAGATGCCCAACGAGATCCTCTTTTCCCTTTACGTTGTAATAGTGAGAAAGCCCATATGCTTTTGACAGAAGGTCATCGACAAAGCAGGCAACTCTTACAAAATAGTCAACGCTCTTCAAAGGAAGCACAACATCCTGAATCTTGAGTTCACAAATCTGATTCGCATCAACCAGAGGATCGCCTTTCACATCACAGACATAGCCAAGCTCTCTGAGCCTCTCAACAGGGACCCCAATTTCTGCAGGTTTGAAGTGCGTCAAAGGAGCGTTGGTTGCGTCAAACCGAATGGTACCATCCTTGTAAACAGATAGGTCATACCTTGCACGCAGGACCCCTTTCGTTATTGCCTCCGGTGTTTTGGTTTCATTGCTCAGCCCTTTCACAGCTTTCAGAATCTTCGGCATTGAGACACCAAGTTGTGTGCATGTATTCTCCAAAGATTCCCTGAAATTGACAACTTGCTTCTGGGATTTCCTAGCTGGCACCCTGCAAGTAGGACACTCTTCATCCTTCAAGCTTCTTCCACATTTCGGGCAGCTCTTCTCGAGAACCGTCTGACACCCGCACAACGGGCAGAGAACGCTCAGAGAAAAGGTTTTGCAGTTGGGGCACTTACGCCTGACCAACTCGACAAAAGTCGGTCCGTGTTTCGCTGCCTCAACAATATCCCTCTGTGGCCCCCCGGCCAACCCGACTGGGAACAGAACGTGAACGAGCGGTTTCATTTCCCGCCTCTTCGCTTTTTCAGGCCTCCCCATCCTGGCCCCTACAAATGTAGGAGCCTTATCTCTTACCACAACCCCGCATATTGCGCGAATTACATCAAGCACGTGCCCATCATAATCATAGCCTAAGTCGCGGGGCTTGTCGTAACCTAGGCAAAAAGCAAAAGCATACGCATCTTCACCCTCAACACTAATCCTCGAACCCACGACTCTGTGCGGCAGACAGATTGCCACCAAAGAAGTATGAACAGTTTCGTTCATTCCGCCGGCAATCTCAATTGCTGAACCATCTTGGACACGTAGCTCAGAACTCAAAAGCCATTTCCTCAGCAGATAAACATCTTGGCCAGAGGCTAGATTTGACCAGAAGTAGGTGAAATATGGGTGCAGAGGGACTTCCAGAACTTGCGAGAGAGTTATGGCCTCTTTGGCACTAGGCCTGCTCGTAAAAGGGTTTTCCAAAAGAGACTTCAGCCTTTCCACAGGAATCTTGGTGGCCAATCCTGCATTCTCTAAGCTTCCCCCGAGTTTTCGCTCAATCGACGTATGTACATCTTGAACCCACCATTCCTCAACGTAGCCAGAAGGAGCCAACGGTTTACTGTTATACAGGAAATCTCCAAAACTGATCAGAATGTCACCTAGGAAGAGAATCCTATCGACCTTACCTTTTATTGCGTTCAGGTTGTCTAGAGACACCCGCATGACAGAACCGTCATTCAGTCGAACTATAGGGGGTTCAATTGTGTCTACTGGAACTACAACGCCACCTTTTCCTGGCAGCTCCATCCGAAGTTGAGTACCCCCTGCAAGGAACCCTTCAAGCACAAACATCGTTGCTGGATGAATCCCTACAGCTGAAAGGCCTGTATTGCGTGCTCTCCCATATCTCAGCCTGAATCCCCCTCTTCGAGAGGGAAATGAAAAGACTGGCCGCCCTGCAATAACGTCGTCCATGAATCCGCCAGACTTTTCCTCGGATTTCTTTCGAAAGTCCCTAAGCCAGTCCCACCCTTGAAAACCTAGCTTCTCAATAATTGTGAAAACTTTCAAGGCGCGTCCCACAATCCCGTCATTGACAACTCGAAGAGCCCCTCCCCTCACACGGTTAGTCTCAACCCGGGGAAGATTTCGAAAAGAGGAGACTTCAACAGGGTCCGATTCTGTTCCTGTTACTTCCACGGGAAGCCACTCTAGAGCTTTCTTCAATTCCTCATCTGTAATGTGATATTGAAACCCTGTCACAGACCGCTCATATATCCTCAATTCCTCGATGAAACGCGAGATTTCTTCACCTGTAGGCTTGTAACGGTCAAGCCCGAGAAGACGACGAACGAAATCACCTACAACCAAAGTAAGAGCTTGGTCAGTTCCACCAGCCGACCGCATTGGACCCGCAAAGTATATCGCAAGGTAACGGCTTCGATCACTATTTGTTTTAATCTTCACTCGTGCAATCCCTTGAATCGGTGCCGCCGTCAGCCCCTCGGTAAATATGGCAAGTGCAGTACGGATTGCTTGTTCGGCTGCTACTTCAGGCTCCATATGGCCAAACTTGCCATATACTATCTCCTCAGTAACCTTGAAAGCCAACTCTTCTCTGGGAAGTTTAGGACTCAACTCCCTTATGCTCTCAGCAACGCCTTTCGGGCCGACGAGACCTTCCACCAAGTCGGCCAAATCCTTGGCAACAGTGCATTCAGTATGGAGAGAAGGATCGATCCCTTTTTGGTGTGCCTCCTCGCTAATCGCATACAGGCACTCAACAGAACGTTCCAAGTCCTCAACATACTGTCGGTAGCCCCATCCCATCTTGGTGTCCACAGAACGCCCCTCTCTCGCGAGCTATTCTGAGACCCAAAGAGACTTATTTCTATTGTCTGACATGAATCTGGCAAAACCATCTGAAGCTGTACATTCTAGACCACATAGGTTCTACACAAAAACACTCTAGTCCACTTGTCTTTCGGCTGATTCGTGGCTTTAAAGCATGCTTCCCCGGCAATTTTGCTCCGACTTTCAACATGCCCTCTACGTTCCCAATGCCTCAGGTCGCTTGACCCATCACACGCTCCTCAATTCAGAAGCAGAAGTTCATCTAGTCCTTGCAGAGTCGAACATGCATATTCATGCTCGTCATATTGTGGTTCAAAGTCAGGCCAAACAGAGTAAGGGTTCTCATCGCCGAGAAGAATCTTGATCGTGTTGAAACAATCCTCAAAAGCTGTCAAGAACTCTACGTTCTCCCGCGCCTAATACCCTCAATTATCTCAGAAACCTTGCGCCTAACGCCTGACTCTTCAACAACATTGCCCGTGACAATTATGTCCGCACCCGCAGAGGCCGCAGCCAACGCCTGTTCCCTGGACCTTATACCTCCCCCTACTACTAGAGGAACGTCGACATAGTGTCTTACAGCACGAATCATATCTGGCGGAACCGGATTCTTTGCTCCTGAACCAGCTTCCAAGTAGATGAAGCGCATACCAAGATATTGGCCAGCCAGTGCGTGTACGGCGGCAAGTTCGGGCTTGTCATACGGAACCGGCACCGCCTTACCTATGACCCCTGCAGTGCCACCCTCGCCCACGATTACATATCCAAGCGGGATGGGTTCTATGCTATACTTCTTTATGAGCGGAGCGCCAAGAACTTGGGCGCCAATTAGAAAGTAAGGGTCTACAGAATTCAGCAGGGACATGAACCAAATTGCGTCTGCATAACGGCTTATTCCAGTCACGTTGTTCGGGAAAAGGATTATGGGAATCTTCACTGTACGTTTGACTGCCTTGACAACATCATCCAGATGTGCTGCAGAGACGAAAGTGGAACCTCCAATCATGATGGCGGCCGTTTCACCCAGCTTCGCTTTGCCCGCTATTCTTGAGGCTTGAGGAGGTGTGACCATTTCAGGATCCACAAGAGTAATATGAATGGATCCTTCTGACTCGATCTTCTCAAGCAGATACTTCTCAACATTTCCAACCGTATGGTTCAACCTTGTGCACCTTAAACCGTTGATGAGGGGATCTTCTTGAACCGCCCGTAGAGCTTATCTGTGAACATACAATATACATCAATCTCACTTTGTGCTGGCTTTATTGGAAATTCCTCCTTAATTCCACAACCACCACATCCGACGATTGCGTTTGCCTTGCCCCTGAAAAGCTCAACACGCACCGTTTCCTTTCCACACTTCGGACAAGGGAAAAGCTTCGGCAAATGCTTCTTCGGGATACGAACAACCCTTTTTCTTCTTCTCCCCATACACAAATCCTTCTATGAACGTCAAGACTCCATTTCCATATTTACATTTGTCCTTAAATAGTTGCCTACCTCATTAAAGCAAAGGAAGTGAACCTTCTGAACCTAACTAGTTCAACCCTTGAAAGGGATTGGTCAGAAACTGAGACAAGAATAGTCAGGTTCATCAGAGACTACGTAGAAAAAACGGGCATAAATGGCGTAGTGTTAGGCTTATCGGGGGGCATTGATAGTTGTACCGTGGCAGCTCTTTCTGCAGAAGCGTTGGGAGGAAGCAAAGTTCTAGGTTTGATGTTGCCTGAAAACGAAACAAAGAGCCTTAGAGACATCAACCATGCCAGACTAGTAGCCCGGAAATTCGGACTTAAGACGCAAGAGATTGACATCACAAATACTCTAGCAACGTTTTACAGCTCAATACAGGATTTTGCGCTGGCTGACAAAATAAGCAGAGGTAACATCAAAGCGAGGACACGGATGATCTACATCTACTACTATGCCAATCGACTTGGCAACCTCGTATGTGGGAGTTCAGACAAATCTGAAACGATGATGGGGTATTTCACGAAATGGGGTGACGTTGCAGCGGACATCTCTCCAATAATGGATTTGTACAAGACGCAAGTTCGCAAACTCGCGACGCACATGGGTATCCCCTCTGAAATCGTATCAAAACCTCCAACGCCGGCCCTGTGGGCTGGTCAATTAGCAGAACATGAGCTAGGAATGAAGTACGAACAACTCGATCTTATCCTGTATGGTCTGGAGCACTTTATGAATCCTCATGAAATAGCAGTTCAGTTGAGCATAAGCACGAAAGCAGTAAACAGGATAAAGCACAGATGGCTTTCTACAGAGCATAAAAGGCGGATGCTACTAACAGCAAAGCTTGAATATCGTACCGTAGGATCTGATTTTAGGTTGCCTATGATCATCAGCTAGATCACCAACAGGGAAGAAAAAAATGCAGGAAAAAGTGCGCATTGCTCTCGCTCAAATCGGTTGTGAGCAGGGGAACAAGAAGAAGAACCTAGAGACCATTAGAAAGAATGTGGCAAAAGCTAAGACAGAAGGCGCACAACTGGTGATCTTTCCCGAACTCTCGCTGACAGGTTACGTTGTCAGGGACCAAATCTACGAACTGGCTGAAAGAATACCCGGACCGACAACAAGAATCGTTGAAAAATTGGCAAAAGAACACAAGCAGTACATCATCTTTGGGATGCCAGAGGCTAGTGAAAAGGCGCAGGCTACACTCTACAACTCTGCTGTATTGGTAGGCCCAAATGGGTTCATTGGCAAATACCATAAGATGTACCTTCCAACGCACAGTGTATTCGAAGAGAAGAGGTACTTTCGTCCCGGGTACCAAGTTGCGGTCTTCGATACCAAGTTGGGTAAGATTGGGCTGGTCATATGCTACGACATCTATTTTCCAGAAGTATTGCGCCTTACACGCCTCAAAGGAGCCCAGCTAATTGTGTGCATTTCTGCATCACCTGGGATCCGTCGTTCATTCTTTGAGACGCTCACAATTGCTAGAGCAATCGAGAACACTGCTTTTCTGGCCTATGTAAACATGGCAGGCATCGAGGATGGCCTGCAGTTCTGGGGAGGAAGTAGACTGGTCGGACCAGGGGGCGGGATCATCGCACAGGCCAAATACGATGAAGAGGATTTCGTAATCGCTGAAATGGACTATGCTGACGCAAAGGCGGTTGAAGCATTTGTCCCTACCTTAAGAGACCTACGCCCAGAACTCTTCGACAAGCTTAAAGCAAGTGCAGAAGACCTGTAACCAGAAGCTAAGTTAGCTTCCTCAAAGCCTTTTCCATCCGCTCCAGTGCCTCTTCGAGTTTTTGGTAGGAGGCAGCATAGGAGAGTCTGATGTGATTCTCACCGCCGCTCCCAAACGCAGATCCTGGAACGGTCAGAACTTCTGCTTCTCTAGCTAGGAACTCTGCGAATTTGTCAGAGGGCATTCCAAATCCTTCAATGTTTGGGAACGCATAGAACGCCCCTTTTGGGAGAGAGCAACGGAAGCCGGCAATCTCATTCAACCTTTCGATCACCAAGCGCCTCCTCCTGTCGAATTCACGTACCATGTCTCTGACAAAATCCTGTGGACCGTTCAAGGCAGCTAGGGCGATGTGCTGAGATAAGGTGTCAACGCAGGCAACCATATACTGGTGAACAAGCCAAAGGGGTGACAGAAGCTCCTTCGGCCCGCAGACATAGCCTACTCGAAGCCCCGTCATCGCGTATGTCTTTGAGAATGAATTAACAACCAATGTTCTCTCCCGCATACCTGGAAAAGTGGCTAGACAATAGTGCCGACTGCCATCATAAACTATCTTCTCGTAGACCTCGTCAGAAATCACAATCAGGTCACGCTCGACAGCAATCTTTGCCAAAGCAGTAATTTCTTCATACGGTAGGACGGCACCAGTAGGATTGTTTGGGTAGTTCAGCACAATCACACGTGACTTCTCCGTGATGAGTGACGTCACGTCACGTGGACGAGGCCAGAAACTGTTTGTTTCCAGCAAGGGTACGCGGACAGGCGTTCCTTCGGCCAGTAGCACGCTTGGTTCGTAAACGACAAAGCCTGGGTTAGGGATAAGTGCTTCGTCACCAGGGTTCAACCATGCCAAGAGCGCCGCTAAAATAGCCTCGGTTCCCCCTACTGTGACCAAAATCTCACTGCTAGGATCATACCTCAGCCCGTAATCCTTGTATGTCTTATCACTAAGAGCGTCCCGCAGCTCAGCCACACCGTTCGTCGCAGAATAGTGCGTGCTTCCCTGACTGGCCGCCCGAAAGCCTGCTTCTAAAGCATATTCTGGGGGAGAAAAATCTGGTTCTCCGACGCTCAAATTAATGCAGTTGGGCATTTCCATGGCCAAAGCGAAAAAACGGCGTATTCCTGACGGCTTGACCGATTTGAGGCGCTCTGCGGGTTCTCTCCTTGAAATCAAATAATATCCCCGAGTCACTCATTATTCTGTCCAGAATAAAATCCTTGCGTCGCCTGCCTTGTCCTATGCAAGATCATGTTCAATGGTTTTAAAAGCAGCCAGTATACAAAACAGTATCCATTCGCACAGAATTCGGAGTGACGAGTTTGAAGCTAAAAGAGAGCGTTCACGTGTGGCTTTTGGGCTCCATGAACGACCCGATTGCCCAAATAATCGCTGAAAATAGCCATTTGACAAAGACGCAGCTTGAAACGCTACTCATAGACGTTTTAGCAGAAACCATAGCCAACAAACCGCTAAAATACGACGAAAAGGCCAGCTTGAGACTAACCAAGGCCAAATTGACCCGAGGAGCCTTCAACAGGACACTAAAACAAGCGAAAGAAAACGTAACAAGGTCCATCTTCACAGTACTACTCTTGGGATACTTGGGGATCTTCGAAACAACAACTCTCGATCCGTACCTTGAAATAGCAAACAAGCTTCACTTATACCGTGAAGCATGCAAGGATACAGCAAACACAAACGAGGACATTACTGAACGCCTCAAAGCACTCCAAACCATAAAAGAAGAGCTAGAAGCCAGTCTAAAGAACCTCTCGATGGTGGTCTAGCATGCTATGTGACGTCACAGGTCACATGTACTAGCGCGTTCTTCAAACAGACGCCCAGTTCCTGCAGCAAGCTCCAAAAATGCTACAGAAACCAAAAATAAGGCATTTTCCCGCCCCTTCCAGCCCCATGAAAGCCTCAGTCCGCAAGGATGACCTAGATGAGTTGTGACGTGTGATGTCATAGTGCCTTAATATGCCCCTGACCATAAATCTTAAATGAGACAACGTCAAAGTGTGATATGTGACGCAACATGTACTGCTTGTTGAAAGTCACAGGTGAATCACAGGGAGGAGTATTTGGTTGGACATTCTGATTACAATCCTCTGGATACTCGCTTTTGCCGTGGCCATATTCGGAGTAGAGTACTATGTTCAGCTTCGAAGGGCAAAGAAGGAGTATGACAAAGCGAAAGGCGTTGTTGAGGATGTTGTTTTCAGTTTCAACAGGCAGCTTAGGCAGGAAGCGAAAAGATTGGAAACGGTTGCATACAAGGTTGAAGCCGTTGCTTCAAGGGTTGACGAAGCAGTCAGTGGGGTGGATGAGCTGAGGAATAATGTAGGCAGGTTGAGGGAGACTCTACTTGCCGATTCTCAAGGCAGAGAGCCGCTACTGGTTCGTTTGAGTGATGTTGAGAAGAAGGCAGGAGAGATTGTTGCATCACATGAAAAGCTCCTATCAAAGGTTGCCGCGTTGGAAGAGCAGACTCGACAGCCACGTATTGTTCCAGACACCAGCCTTGAGGCGGTAATACCGATAAAGAGGGAGAAAGCTCTATCTCAGCTGACTGACACAGAAATGTCTGTGCTAGAGTTGCTCATCTCAGAGGACGCTAGGACTGCGCCGGAGATCAAGGAAAAAGTGAAGTTGAGCCGAGAGCACACGGCCAGATTGTTGAAGAAACTTTACGAAGAAGGTTATCTCGAAAGAGAGACAGGCAAGATCCCTTTCAGGTATACTGTCAAGAAGGAAATGGAGAAGTTTCTAAAAAAGTCAGAAAGTGAGCCTGCGCCGATTTGACGCGTGTTCGGGGCTCCAGCAAGGATTTATTGATTCTATCCTGCCTTCATGGACTTTTCTCGTTGACTGCTGCCTGCGCAAAACTCGGGGATATCTTGTACTTGAGGTTGCTTGCTGTGCCTGTTTTCATGACGGACCCTTTGGCGGTCAATCTGGAGAGGTAGGTTGCTACAGTGCTTAGACTTATGGGCTCTCTCAATTCTTGTTCATACATGTATTGAACTTCCCGTGAGGAAAACCACACAAGAGGAAAATATTTCTGCACGACCGTGTAGACCTTATCAAACTTGGAGATTCCTCGTGCCGGGACTGTTGAGGACATGCCAGGTTTGGCCGTTCCGGAGGGCATTCCACCCAGTAACTCTACCAGGTCCAAGATGCGGAGAGCCTTGTCTCTAGTGACCTCACCTTCAATACTTATAGAGTACCGATTTCCTTCACCGTCAAACAGTTCTACTCGCATCTTTTTCGCAGGCATTGGTAAGTGCACCTTACACCGTTTTCACAACTTTATGCTTGAGTGAATATAGCTGTTTTGGTGAAAGCCGTAAAATGGATTGCCAAAATTCTCGCCTAAAATACAAAACAGTGGCCTTTCGCCAGCCGGCTTTGTGATACAGCCTTCACACCATCTGAAGCGGTGAAACAGGCAGATGGCTCGCCATCAAACGATTTCTCCAGTGGAAGTTGAGGGGTGGCGTATTCACATGGGATAGGCGAGATCTGAGTCAGAAAAGCCAAGAAAGGTCATGCGAGGAAGCGAATAGCCAGAGCTTCACATGACCTTCACAAAACTGTAGGTGATAGGTTGCTATGAGTGTATGTTTACTATAGGATGAGCGTTTGTGATGATTAGTGGTATCGGTGAAGACAGTGAACGGTTTGTTATTCCCTAAATCATACTTTCAACAACATAATTGAAGGGGGCAGACCCCTTAGTTTCCATTGGAGAGCTGCCGTGGTTCAGATAAAGAACTTATTCAGCTTATTTTTGCGAATTGAATCTAGAAACTTGTATACAAGTAGATATAAAGTCTTAGGCTAACTTAGCTCTCACAGTATATTTCTTCTTATAGAGGAGAACAAGATCATTTAAGCAAATTGAAATAGAGCTTCCACTCGAAATCAGGGGGTGTGACTATCTTACAGTTTTGGGATTGTTGCGCTTCGTGTTTAGTTTTCTGTAGAATAGGCCTTATGTTATCAAGAAGAAATAGGGGCCTTGCCTATGGAATGAGGCGGAGATAAAATGGAGAGCAACGATGTACTTGATGATGTGTTTAGCAGGTTTGTTAACGGTGTTCATATCTTTAAGGACAGGGAGGTTCTTAGACACGATTATTTGCCTGACAGGTTACCACACCGGGAGGAGCAGATTAGGAAGTTAGGCGAGACCGTCGCGCCCGCGTTGAAGGGCGCTAGGAGCTCAAATATTTTCATCTATGGCAAAACCGGAACAGGTAAGACAGCGGTGACGAAGTATGTGTTAAGCCATCTTGAGTCGAAGGCGAGGAAATTTGGTGCACCCGTCAAGTTTTGTTATGTGAACTGCCGTATGGCCGGGTCGGATTATCGTGTCCTTGCGAGCCTATCTCGAAATGTGGGAGCTTCCATTCCATTCACTGGTCTGTCTGTAGGAGAAGTTTTTGACAGGCTTAGGGAAGGAGTGGACCTCTCAAGGGTGATCTACATTGTCGTTTTAGATGAAGCTGACGCCTTGGTAAAGCTGCGAGGGGACAGTTTGCTTTACGACTTAACTAGGATTAACGAGTCCTTAAAATGCGGCAAGGTGACTTTGATCGGTATCTCTAACGATCTCCGGTTTAAGGAGTTTCTCGATCCACGCGTTCTCAGCTCGCTTAGCGAGGAAGAGATTGTCTTCAGACCCTATGATGCTGCAGAACTAAAGAATATTCTGTCTGAGCGTGCTAGCGCAGGTTTCATGGACAGCAGCCTGTCTGATTCAGCGTTAGGCTTATGCGCAGCTCTAGCTGCTGCTGAGCATGGAGATGCTAGAAGGGCGTTGGACTTGCTACGTGTTGCCGGCGAAGTTGCTGAAAGAGAGGGAGCCGCTGTGGTTACGGAGGAACATGTGCGGGAGGCTGAAAAGCATATTGACCACGACCGTGTTTTTGAAGCGCTGCAAAACCTAACGCTTCATTCAAAGTTGGTGGTTCTGAGTGTTTACGATATTTGTAAGACAAGCGCTCGCGGTGCTATTACTGGTGACATATCTGAAGCCTATACAGAGTTGTGCGCCAAGTCGGGTGTTACTCCATTGACGCAGCGTCGTCTTAGTGCGCTCGTGAACGAACTGGATGTGATGGGCATTGTAAGTGCCAAGCTTGTGAGTATGGGAAGGTATGGGCGAACAAAGAAGATCAGGTTAGAGATCATGCGCACCATCGTGAAGGAAGTGTTCACTACGGACGCTAGGCTGGGTGGTCTGGTTGATTATGAGCCGAGATGCATCGCTCGGGCGTCGAGCTGCAAGAGCTAGATTTAACACGAAAAGACGAGGCGCACAAGTGCATGCATATGCTCGCTTGATGCATTATACGTCAGTCAAAGGGGACTACTGATACCTCAAACGTCTGGAGGTTGACTACAGGGACTTTCGCTGGAGTAGGGGTGAAACCGTTTCTGGCCATGTAGTCAGTCTGTTCCTGCCAGCAGCCTGAGTTTACGAGCAGGACGCCACGGTAATTGGCGTATTCTAGAGAGTGTACATGGCCCACGTGGAAAATGTCCGGTACTCTTTCGATGACAAGGGCATCCTTGTGCTGTGGTGATAACGGCGTTTTTCCTCCGTATAAAGGTGCTAGGTGTCGGCTCTGGAGTAGTAGTCTCATTGCTTTCTCTGGGTGAGTTTGTGACATGCCTGGGACAGTTGATATAACGTCATCAAGGCTTCGGCCGTGGAACATCAGTATTTCGACGTTGTGTATATTGATTGTGCATGGGCTTCCAAAGGAGTGGATCCTTCGCGAGTCTTTTAGTGTCTCTAGGAACGTGTCCGCTATAGCTGGCTGGGGGAGTGCCTTTCTTGGGGCGTCATGGTTTCCGGGGATTATCACAACTTCTATGTAGTCTGGGATCTGTTCGAGATATTTTGCTGCCAGCCTATACTGTTTGTGTACGTCTTTTATGGCAAGTTCTTTAATTTGGTTAGGGTAGACGCCGATTCCGTCTACTATGTCGCCCGCTATGAGGACGTATTTCACGTGGCTTGCTATCTCTCTCATTCTTGCGTTACCGTATTTGCCGTTGAGCCAAAGTATGAAATGGTTGAAGGCTTCTCTTGTGAATTTTGTGCTGCCTACGTGCATGTCAGACGTAAGCACTGCGTAAACAGGTACGGAGGCTCTTCGTTGTGTTCTCTGGGCCACCTCGGGCAATATTATGTCTTCTGCGATTAGCAAGTTGCTCCTCGTCTTTACAACGCTTAGGCAGATTACTTGGTCTAGAAGCAGCATTTTCGCTTTTTTCTGAAGATCTTGGGATGCACTCTGCGGAACAAGCACTGTCGCTGTGCCTTTCAGGTCTTCTACAGTCAGTATTGTCTTCTGCTTTGATTCTCTCTTTTCAGTTACTATACAGACTATTTTGAGTCTGGTGTTCGGCTGGGTTCGTATCGCTTCCAAGATTGATGTGGCACTCTTCACGTCTATCCTTTGTCTGAGGAGTCTCTCGAGCCTCTTGAACCTGTCTTGGAAGTACTCCAAGAAATCTTTGACTGTGCCATCTGAGCTTTGTATTGCGCCTGGGTCATCAACTATGCTTATGCTTGCATCGACTTCCTTAGCGAGGGGATGAAAAGGAACTTTTGCCTCCGTCAATTGCGTCTCTAGCGACTCTTGCATTTGCCCGTATTGCGTGGCTTGTTCTTGGCCACTAACCTCTTTTGCAGTGCTTTGCGGTTTTAATACTTCTTCTAGGAGCTTTCTCTCAATGAAGAATGGTTTTGGGTCGAGGCTCCCCATGTGCTCTATCGCTTTAGTTACAATCTCTGCAGGGTCTTCAGTCGTCGCCAGCAGGGCTAGAAATTCGAATGCTTCTTTATTGAGCTGATACCCTGCCGTCATCGCGAGCTCTACGGCTTTCTGGAGCTGCATATTATCATTCACAGTTTGAAGACCCCTCAGAACATCCTCGGCCAACCTCTTCAACCCTCTTGGGTGCCGTGCTTCTGTACCTGTTTGATCTATATGCACAACATCGTCATGTTTTACTTTTTTGGTTCCGACTGCAAGTTTTCTTGATGTTATGCCGGCGAGAAAACTATATTCAGGTATACTCCACATGCGCCTTTTAGGGCTTCACTCGTGCTGAATGCGGTACATCGATATCTTAATCTATGCGATGGGCCTCTCTTCTCAGACGTTCCTTCTCTGATTTGGGATTCGTGAATAGGGGGTACGTGAATGAGCGAGTTGCGCAGAGTTCAGCGCACGGCGAGTGGTACTTTCTTCGTCTGTTTGCCTAAACCTTGGGCGGAGATTCATGGTCTGCAGAAAGGATCCCTAGTGGCGCTTAGTCAAGGTGGTGACGGTAAACTTCTCATTGATGCCAAGTACGGTTCTGAGACTTCTCCTCGAGTTACCATTCTGCATCCTGGTCCTTTCTTAGGGCGCGAGATAATTGGGACTTACCTGCTTGGATTCGACATTATCCGTGTTGAGGATAAGGAGCATATCGGTTTTGAGGTGCAAGACGTTGTGAGAAACACTGTCAGCAGGCTGGTTGGACTAGAGATCGTGGAAGAGGATTACTCAACCATCGTCTTGCAGTGCTTGCTCGAGCCTTCTGGTTTTCCGCCGGAGAAAATTCTTCGTCGCGGGTACGCTATTGCTGCTGGCATGCACCGTGATGTTGTTTCTGCCTTTGTTAATGGTGATGTCTCTTTGGCAAAAAGCGTAATGACACGCGATGATGAGGGGAACAGGCTTTACTTCCTTCTTGTTCGTATTCTCCGAACAATTATTCAGAATCCAAGCCTTAGTGATAGTTTAGGCGTTAGTCCGATTGAATGCTTGGATTACCGTTTGGCTGCAAGTCTCGTGGAAGCGATCGGTGATGAGTGCGTACGGATTTCCCTCAAGACGGTCGAGTCAAAAGGCGCGAAGCTTGATGGGGAGCTGAGGAGGTTGTTTACGACTCTTCACATGACCTGTTTTGAGGCTCATGAAAACGCTTTAACGGCTTTTCTCGCGAGCAACGTGGCCTTGGCAGAGAAGGTTCGGGCAACTCGGGGAAAGATGGCTGAGCAGTTTGCTAGTATCGAAGAAGCAGCTGGAGAACAAAAACCCGAGGTCATGCCGCAGATTTTAGCCGCGGCTTCGTTCCTGAGGCAGATCTATGAGCACAGTGTTGACCTCTCTGATTTAGCTGTTCCGAAGAAACCTTAGGGAGGTTCTTCTAGGGTGGAAGACTGCTCGTTTTCTGAGGATCCTTGGCAAGCGAGATGCCTTCACCCAGTTTTAACTCGTCGGTGTACAAGATTTCGCCATGTATGCGGCAACGTGACTCTATCGTGACCCGTTCGCCGTAGACGTTTTCTGCCTCCGCTCCTGTCCTCAAAAGTACCTCTTTGCCATAGATGCTCTCCGCGCGGGCGTCTCTTCCTATGATCACTCTTTGGGCTTTTGCTAGGCCTTTGACTTCGCCCTTCCTTCCTATTTCAATAACAGTCGCGTATGTGCCCTCATTAGTGTGTATTGAACCGCCAACTTCCACTTTCTCTTTGGCAAGCACCTTGCTTGCTTCGAGCGTTCCGCCAATCTCTATGCTTTCCGCCTCGATTCGGTTTGTGACTTGTATCCTGCCTCCTACTTCGAGGCGTCCTGAGAGTTTTAGTGAGCCTTCAATGTCCACTCTGCCTCCTACTTCTACACGGTCTCCGGTTGCTGTGCCCCTTATTTCGACTTTGCCTCCTACGTCGATTGCATCGAATGTTAGGTCTCCATGCGCTTCGAAGGTTCCGCCTGCTTCTATTTTTCTGCCTTTGCTTTTGCCGTTCAGCCTTGCGGTTCCGCCCACGTCTATATCCTCAAACTCCAGCGGTCCGTTTGATTCGAAGGTTCCGCCCACGTCGACCTTCTCCACTTTGCCGCCTGTTACGGTTGCGGAGCCTCCTACTTCGAGGAACTTTATGTTTGAGATGGATCTGACTGTGAGACTTCCGCCTACTTCAACGCTCTCTGCAGTTACTTCTCCTTTAGCTTCGAAGGTTCCGCCTACTTCAACGCTTTCTGCTTTCGTGTTTCCTTCGACTCTCATGCTTCCTCCTACCTCAACGTGGGTCCCTGCGAAGTTTCTGCTCACGTATACTTTGCGGTCGACATCAACTTCTTCGGCAGTCATGTTGCCGTAGACTTCGAGGGTGCCGTCCTCGACGTCGACTGTACCTTTGATTTCTAGGTCACCCTGTATCTTCACAGTGTTTTCTGCTTCAAGGTTATCTGCTGATAGGCTGCATTCGAAGATGTTGTCTCCTTCACAGTAGACTGCGCCTAGAACAGTTACTTTTGCTTGAGTTTGGCTTGCTTTTACGATTGAGTGTTTGCCCAGTTCAAGGTTTCCGTTGACAGTGTCCAATGTTATTGTGCTTCTTGAGGGTATTGACGTCTTGCTGTTCATTCTTCTTTCCCTTCTACTAGTTTTAGCCTCTTAGGCTTTAAAGGGAGACTCACTTCTGGTGACTAGCTCCCCTCCTATCGGAGTTTTTGTGTGTTTCTGGGCGTGATGCAGGGAGGGGTCACCGTGCATGTTTCTGTTTCCATGTGCAACGGTCTCCTCATGCCTGTCTGGGTTGGACTTGTAGTGTGAGGGAGTGAATATGCCGCCTTAACGATTAGACCCTTAATCATGTTACGGGAATGCGGGGTGTTGCGTCTACGGCTGCTCTTCCAACACGACCTGCTTCTGGTTCGATATGTCCTTCTTTACACCTCACCTTTCTTATTGAGAGAATGCAGAGTCTTGGAGAGCTTAAAAGGCGACACACATAATGAGACTGCCTATTGTACCCACAGATTGTTATTGGGTTTGTTCTTGCAGTGCTGCAAAGAATTTCCTCATTCGTTTGAACGTTTCTAGGTACTCGAGTCCCCATTTTGTGGCTCTGTATTTCCTCGAGTTCTCGAGGTTGATTTCGTTTATGAAACCGTGCGAAACTAGGAAGTTCAATTCTTTCTTTGTTCTGTCCACAGGCATATTAGCGCCGTAGGAAACTCTCGTCAGGGAGCATAGCCCTTTTCTCGCGATTATTTCTATTATGTCAGCGTAGATATCGTATCTTGTTCGTCTGCGTTCGTCGGACAACAACTGCCCCTCCGTGTTCCGCATAACAGGGTTATAGATACGCTTAATCTCAGTTGCGGTGTGCAAACATGCCGAGGATTTGGCACGCTGAGTCTAACGAAGCTTTCTGGTATAGCTATAGTGAGGTTTGTACACGTACACTTTTACCTGTGGTTGACGTTGCTTGCACTGGATAAAGCTAAAAGCCACTGCTCAGAAGTTCTATGCAGTGCCGGGGTGGCGGAGTGGTTATCGCGCTGGCCTCGAGATCAGCAACAGTCTAAGGGGCTTAGAATAGTATGGACAAGTAAGCCAGTGGGCCTTTGGCTCGCAGGGGTTCGAGTCCCTTCCCCGGCGCCATCTGGTTTTTTTTGCAGCTTTGACGAACTGTAGTAGATCTTACGGGACTGGCCGTTACGCAATTCTGGTGCAAGGTGTTTGGTTAGGCTTTTTGTCGCGGGTTTATCTTCTGTGCGTTTGTACTGTTACGAGTGACCCCAGTTTTTTCTTCTTTTCGGGTGTTGAGACGATTCTTAGTTGTATACTGCTAAGGAAGGTTTCGGCTGCCCTTTTTGCTTCTTTCCGCGTTTCGTAGGTTCCTTTAAGTTCGATCCATGGGAGGGTCTTGTCTATTTTTGCCCAGATGCTGAACAAGTTTTCCACCGTTCAAGTCTGAAAACGAGTGAGTTTTGATGGTTAAAACGATTATGAATCTGGAATAAGGATTCTGGGTCAAGCTTGCTTAGGGCATTAGCACTTGCTGAGGGAACGCTTTTCCCATTGCGTAAGTTGGGATTTACGCTCCTGCAAACCGTATGGTCTAGGTATATTTGCATCATACAGTGAACTAGGGGTAGGCTGTGGGAACACAGATGTGCTCGTCTGGCCTGGCGAGTTTAACGAAGTAGAAGGGAACACGATCATAGGGTCATGAACGCTCGAAGATGGAAAGGCCTGATGGAGCGGCTCATGCCACAAACGCTTACATGTTGAGCGTAAGGCAGGAATTGAGGCTATTCGGAATGTTGGTTGTTGGTTCGTAATGTTATAAAATGAGGGTTCTGCTTTGTGTAATGGGTGTCTGCCACAGTCTGGAAAAACACGCATGCTAAAGCGGGTAAAAGCTTTACGTGCCCAAACCCACTGTGCGGTAGGACTTTTCCTGTTCCGATTAAGCTTATGGATTTGCGTGTGAAGGGCACGGAGCCTTATCTTGCATGTCTCTACTGTTTGAAGCGAATTTCGCCTTACATGACTTCACAAGCTCGCGAACCTGTATTGAGTGCTCCAGAGGGTGCGGATAGCAGACAGGAGACGGTGAGCGTTTTTGAGCACCATGTTGAGGAGCCTGTGGTGAAGTGTGCTTGTCACCTTGGGTTATCTGGGTGAACGTTCTAACAAGGAGAAGATACCGGAGGAATGTATGGTTTGTGGGAACGTTGTTTACTTTATGTTGATGTCTGTTGGAGACTAGTTTCCTGTTTGACCTGTAGGCTGTTAAAATAGGATGGTGATGGAAAAAGGTGACTATGAGCCTACGAGGCTATTCGGTTTTGCGTTTCTTTTCTGGTTTCTTTTCTTCCTCTGGCGGCGGTGGCGACGTTTCTTGTGCTGCTGGTTTCTCCTCGGTTGCTTTTTGTTCTTTCTCTATTTCACTCGTGATTTCTTCGATTGGTTTTGGTGGCGGCGTTGTGGCCATTGTCCAGCCTATCCATGCGCCTATACCCATTATGGCAATGAACGCTACTAGGACGGGTACTGCTATTACCCAGAACTGTGTGCTTGATAGCCACGTTACTTCGACGCCGAATATGTTGAGCCATTGTGGATAGAGGAGTGTTACGGTGTAAAGTACACCCACGACAACGCATACCAAACAGATTACTCCGCCGATTGCTTGATCTTTACTTGCCATTAGTTTTCACCACGTTGTATGCCTTTTTACGTTCTCAATCCTTTTAAAGTTTGTCATGAAGGCCGCTTGTTGTCATGTGGTTCCTTCTTCCCATGCTGCAAGGTATTTTTTCTGTTCGTATGTGAGGTTGTCTATCTGCATTTGCATTGCGCTTAGTTTCAGTCTTGCTATTGCTTCGTCTATCTCTTTGGGTACGCTGTAGACCTTAGGCTGCATTTTCTTGGTTTTGGTGAGATGTTCCACGCAGAGGGCTTGGTTTGCGAATGACATGTCCATGACTTCTGAGGGGTGCCCCTCGGCGGCTGCTAGGTTTACGAGTCTTCCTTCTGCTAGGAGGTAGAGTTTGTTTCCGCTTTTGAGGGTGTATTCGTCAAGGTTTGGTCTTATGTTTCTTTTCTTGGTTGCGATTTCTTCCAAGTGTTTTGGGTTTATTTCGACGTTGAAATGGCCGCTGTTTGCGAGTATGGCACCGTCTTTCATTTTTTGCATGTGTTCTTTTCTGATGACGCTCGTGTTTCCCGTTGCTGTTACGAATATGTCGCCGATGGCGGCTGCTTTGGCTATGGGCATTACTTGGAAGCCTGACATTGCGGCCTCGAGGGCTCTTGTGGGGTTGACTTCTGTGACGATGACGTTTGCGCCCATGCCCTGTGCGCGCATGGCTATTCCCCTTCCACACCAGCCGTAGCCGCAGACGACAAAGTTTTTCCCTGCAAAGAGTATGTTTGTGGCTCTTAGGATGCCGTCAAGCGTGCTTTGGCCTGTTCCGTACCTGTTGTCGAACAGGTGTTTGGTGTAGGCGTCGTTCACGGCGATTATGGGGTATTTGAGGGCTCCAGCTTTTTCCATGGCTCTTAGCCTTTGGACTCCAGTTGTGGTTTCTTCTGTTCCGCCTTTGATTTTCTGGAGGACTCCGGGTCTTTTGTTGTGGAGTGTGCTGACGAGGTCGGCGCCGTCGTCCAGTGTTACGAGAGGGTTGAAGTCGAGGGTCTTCTCGACGCACCAGTAGTACTGCTCCGTTGTTTGTTCTCGCCATGCGAAGACGTTTGCACCTTTTTCGACTAGGGCAGCGGCTACATCGTCTTGGGTTGACAGTGGGTTTGAGCCGCAGACGGCGACTTTTGCTCCGCTGGCTAGGAAGGTTTCGATTAGGACACCTGTTTCTTTTGTAACGTGTAAGCAGGCACCTAAGGTTGTGCCTCTCAACGGTTTTTCTTTGTTGAATCTCTCTTTAATCTGCGCGAGGACGGGCATGTGTTCTTGTGCCCATTCGATTTGTAAGTGCCCTTTTGTTGCCAGTTTGGGGTCTTTGACTTTTGACATTGTATGCACTCCTTTTTCTTCTACTGTTGGGGTCGTTGCTATTAAAGATTGTAATGGCGACAGTGTCTGGGAATCGTTATTTTTAACTCTACAGTCTGCGGGAGGTCCCCAGGCTTCAGGCTGGGGATGAAAGCCACTATTTTTATAAGGGTTTAGGGTGGAGTTATTTTTGTGTAATCTAATGGAGTACAAACCTGATAAATCCTCACACGCCGTGTTAATTCGATACCGGGCTGGCCCTGGTCAGGATGGCCCCGAATCCGTAGTAGCCTGTGCTGTGCTTGATCCGATATGGTGGACTCCACGGTACCCTTGGGAGTGACATGGCCATGACTCACGAAAAACACTTCCCCCTTTTTTGTAGACTCTACCGAAAACTCTACTACAAGCTGTTTCTGGAAAGCGATGGTCCGCAGGCCCCAGAACAGTACAGGGCCAAACCGAGAAGAATCATCCACAATGCAGTTCTCATTCAAACTTGGGCTGCTCTTGCAGGCATATTAAGCATAGGTTCAATTCCAATCGTTATTTTGCTCATTACAGCACCTCACTTTGTAATCGGCTACCTCGTCTTCTGTGCTGTAGCAGGTACCTTCATGTGCATTATGAACGAGTATGTACGTCGCGTCAATAAGCGGGAAGAAAATTTAGAGGCAAACTTTTAACCTGCAGCCGATAATTCTTGGTGCGGGTGCTGTTTCTTGTTTGAGTTGAAGGTTGAGCGGCTTGAGCAGTATCTTGCAGCCGTGTATAAGGCGAACGTGAAGGTTTCAAGGGTTTCTGTCTTGGGCGGCGGGGCGGATTTGAAGGGTTTTGGTTATGGTTTGCCGTACCTTGTTGAGTTCAGTGTTGATGGCGCAGTGAAATCCGTCGTTCTTGAGACTATGCGACGGGAGGGCTTTGGACATGACCATTTCTCTGACAGGGCGAGAGTTTTGCTTTGGCAACATTCGGCGTTTAACAAGTTGCCTCGGCATGTGCGGTCCGTTGATGTTGGTTCTTTCACAAGTGACTGTGAGACTTTACGGTCTTTGGGTGACTGTTGCGAGTTCTTTGTTGTGACCGAGTTTGTTGATGGAAGTCTATACCATTTGGACTTGGACCGTGTCATGGACACTTGCGAGGTTTCTGGGCTGGATGAAGAGCGATGTTTGGCTTTGTCTGACTATTTGGCAGAGATTCATTCGGTTAAGAAGAATGCTCCCGAGTTGTATGTACGGTGTGTGAGAGACCTGCTGGGTCATGGTGAGGGAATTTTCGGGTTGACTGACAGCTATCCTGCTGGCTTGGGTTATGTTGATGACAAATTTTTTGTGGATTTTGAGAAGGCTTGTGTGGAGTGGCGGTGGAGACTCAAGCAGAAGGTGCATAGGCTTTCGCAGGTGCATGGTGATTTTCATCCTTGGAACGTCATGTTCAGGCAGGGGCTGGATTTCACTGTGCTGGACAGGAGCAGGGGTGAGTGGGGTGAGCCGGCTGATGATGTGAGTGCTATGACGATTAACTATTTGTTCTATTCTCTGCGGCTGTTGGGCGAGGTTGAGGAGCCTTTTTTGAGGCTGTTTTTGCTGTTCTGGAGGAACTATCTGGATAGGACTGGGGATGAAGAAATTTTGAGTGTGGTTCAGCCTTTCTATGCTTGGCGGAGTCTGGTGGTTGCTTCGCCCCTGTGGTATCCTGATCTGCCTTTGAATGTCCGCAAGATGATTTTCCGTTTCGCGTCTAAGGTGCTTAAGGCCAAGAAGTTCGAGTTTGAAGATGTTGCTTCATACCTGAAATAGCCGTTGTTACAAGTGGCGGGAGCGTGTTTCGAGGCTGGTATGAAAGATTATATAGTGTTCTGGGTTAATATGCGTGTGGGATGTGTCCAGTTTGGATGTAGAGTCTGCGGATAATTTGAGGAAGAGGCTTAGGGAGATAGGCTATTCTGACGGTGCGGTTAAGCAGATTCTGAAATGGTATAAACAGGGCAGTTCTGATAAAAAGGCATGAACGGCGTTTACATTCTTGTAGTGTCCGTCGCTGAACCTGTTTATCTTAAGGTCGGCGCGTTGGGCAACGTGTTTTTTGAAGAGGGCACCTATGCGTATGTGGGTTCCGGCCAAGTTGGGTTGGAGAAGCGTGTAGTGCGGCACCTGAGAAGGGTTAAGAAACGTTTTTGGCACATTGACTACCTGTTGAACTCTGACGTTGCCAAAGTTGTGAAAGTGTTTTGGAAGGAGGGCGAAAAGAGTGAAGAGTGTCGATTGGCGGAGGTTCTGGGTAAGCATGGTGTGCCGGTTGCTGGTTTTGGTTGTTCGGACTGCCGCTGTGGGGGTCACCTGTTCAGGGTCAGGGAATACGGGTTCCTGGGCGGCTTCACAAGTGAGTTGCGTTTGAAGCCTGTTGGGAGTGTGCGTTGAGTGGTGGGTTGGTGTGTTTGGGTTACTGGGTTGCCGGGAAGTGGTAAGTCTGTGGTTTCTGGGGCTTTGGTCAGGCTTCTGGGTGAGAGGGGGGTTCGTGTGCAGTTGTTGTCTTCTGACGCGTTGCGTAGGGTTGTGACACCTCGGCCTTGTTATTCTTTGGAGGAGCGGGACGTCGTTTACGGGACGCTTGTTTATGTTGCTTCGTTGTTGACTGAGAACGGGGTGAACGTGGTGATTGATGCGACTGGCAACTTGCGGCGTTATCGTGATGATGCGCGGAAGCGGATTGGGCGGTTTGCTGAGGTTTTTTTGGTGTGTCCTTTGGATGTTTGTATGGAGCGTGAGACTCGTCGGGGTGAATCGTTTTCTGCTCCGAGGCAGATCTATACTCGCGCTTTGGAGGGCAAGGCTCTGAACGTTCCTGGGGTCGGGCAACCGTATGAGGAGCCCTCGGCGCCTGATTTGGTGCTAGACACGACAAAGCTTTCGCCTGAAACGTGCGCTGAGAGAATTGCGGGCTTGATTGGCGACCGTTTCAGCCGAGGTTTTTTGCGTTAAGCCCGACTGAAAAGAACTGATTTGGCGATTCGTAGCCTCTACATCCAGATCACCAGTTAAAAATCTCTTTTGACCAGTCAATTTCATATGTTCTCGTGCGCTGTGGTCTGTGCTTTCAATTCGTCGCGCGCGTTATTGTGCTTTTACGTGTAGGGTCCTAGGAGGATTTGGGGGGTGGGTTGGAGTGTGAGCCTGCCGAGACCTATCTTTACGGTGACGTCGATTTTCTTGGTTGAGTGGTCGTAGCCTGTGGTTTTGACTGAGCAGTGATTCGTGCTGGTTGTGCCTGTGAATCTGTCCGTGTTTACTGTGATTCTGCCTATGTCGACGTTGCCTTCTAGGCTTGCGCCGATAAGGTCTGTGTTGATGCCCATGCCTAGTGTGGCGCCGCCGATGTCGATGTTCATGTTTATCGTGGCGTCTTTGAGGATGTGGTTTGCGTCAGAGTTGAACTGGACTCCGCCGACATTTAGGCTTAGGTCAAGTTTTTCGAAGGCGGCGCTGTCTTTGATGTCTAGGATTATGCCGCCGATGTATTCTACTCTTACGTTAAGCTTGCTTATGTTGGAGTATTGGCCTAAGGTCATTGTGACGCCGCCTATCCTCAGGTTCAAGCTTCCGTTGTACTGGAAGCTATTTCCAAGTGAAAGGTTGAGCATCCCTGCTTCGCCGTTCATGCTGACGCGGAGAACTTGTCCGTCCGTTGTCTGGTTGGCTTCAAACTGCGATGCGTTTTCACCACGGTCAAACCTTGCGTCGACCGCCAAGTCAGGGTCGTTTGAGAAGGCTAGTGATATTGCTCCGAACTTGACTGTAACGTTCAGGTCGACATAGCTGACGGTCTGCGAAACGTTTGAGCCCTTGACGAGGCTGTAGTCGTCTACTGTTCTATTTCCTTGGGCAAGCCAGGGCATCTCTATCTTTGGAAAGACGATGGGTTGAAGCGCTGGCGAAACAGCTGCGTACACGACGCCGATGACCAAGATGGCTACGAAGATTTCGCCTATGACCATGCGTACGAGCGTCATCTAGACAATTCCTCCTGTGAAAGACCTTATTATGAGAAGCATCCACACCCAGAAAATGCCCACTATTATCAGCCACACGAGCATGGGGCCGATGAATGATGAGATGAAGCCTTTTCCGATGTTAATCTTGTAGTTATGCTTGACGGCAACGGCCATGAGTAGCACGATCCAGAAGGTTGTTATTATGCTGAGGAACGCTGCAACTGGCCATGTTGTCCAGCTTAGTCCGACCAACACTGTGCCCAGAATGACTAAGCTGTAGGGAACAAATGCGTAGCCGTACAGTTTCATCAGATGCAGGAAAGAGCCTTGCCCCCTGAAGATGTAGCGGGCGACGAGGTGGGCTATGCCGGTTATGATCACCCAGAGGATGAGTGTGCCTGTGACCATCATGAAGACCATGCTTGCGAGTATGATGCTCGTTAAGCCTATGGGTGTTGTTGCGCCTGTGAGAGGGTTTACAACGTTGGTTATGGCGGATACGATTCTGTAGGCAAAAGAGGATACGATGGCGCCTTCTATTGCGGCAAGCATGACTACGAGTAGGAACGGTTCCCAGAAGCTGACTTTGTCTGTGACGATCTGGTTGAACGTGTCGTCGGGTGCTAGGAATACGCTTCCTATTCTGTTCGCGAATGAGGCGAAGAAAGGTCGTCGTTGTTTTGCTGCTGGTTCGGTACTGTTTTTTTCCATGTTGACTCTTCCGAACACTATGTTTTTCAGTTTTATCATATGTGAGGTTAATTAAACTATCGTAATGTACCTGTGGCAGATGCAATATGCTACAGTTCTTTTCCTGTATACTCCAAGACTTGGGAAGCATGTTCTTCTGAAATTCGTTTGGATCTGCGGAGAGAAGCAACCATGTCGGAAATCTTTGCGAGAGTGTGGACCTTGTAGCCAAGGTTCTCGAGGTTTTCTTTTCCGCCTTGTTCTCTGTCAACGACTACCATAATGGTTTCAACGTTAGCCCCTAGGTCTTGAAGAGGTTTTATTCCTTCAAGCTTGGATAATCCTTCGCTGACGACATCGTCGAAAAACAGCACGTTTTCCCCTTTCACTACATCCGCGCCTGCGATTCTTCCTGTTGCCCCGTACGTTTTCTCTTCCTTTCTTACGATGATGCAGGGCATGTTCAGGCGGCAGCCTATGCTTGGAAGTATTAGGGCTCCTTTCAATTCGATCGATGCTAACTTGGCAATCTTCCGCGTGGACGTAAGCTTCTCTATTTCAGTCACAGCAACATCCACGAGAGTGCAGAAATCTTGAGGCGAAGCAAGAAGATGTGCCAGGTCAATGTAGTAAGGGCTCAGCGCGCCCGACCTTATCCGGAAGCTGCCGAACTTCAAGCAGCCGGAACTGTACAAGGCGTTTGCGATCCTAGACGTGTTGTCCAATCTCAGACCCCAGAGTAACTCGTTCTTCGCAGATTTAATGCTTGCCCGAAACCGAAATGGAAGGACGAATCAATACGCACACTGCCACGTCCTCACTGGTTGACTTGGTCCTAAGCGAACTTGACTCTCCAATGCTGACAAGACGAGAGCCTTAACTCTACGCATACTGCTCTCTCAAACAGCTGAGTGTTCCGATGGCGAAAAAGACATAAATACTCCTCTGCTTCTTTTAAAAGAGCACCTACATAATGATTAGTGGGGATAACAGGTTAGGTTTGGCCATCTGGGTCTATGTTGATAGCCTGTTGTTCTCATTTATAGAAGAGACGAAGCTGGAAGACGATGGGACATAGAAAAACGCATGCTCCTAGGCATGGTTCACTTGCGTATTTGCCTAGAAAACGCTCTGATCATGTCTTGGCTAGGATCCGCTTCTGGCCGAAGATACAGTCTGAAACCCCCCGACTGCTGGGCTTTATGGGTTTCAAGGCTGGCATGACTCACGTGTTTGGCATTGAGGACAAGAAACGCTCACCGGACTTCGGCAAGGAAGTGATGCGTTCAGCCACTATAGTGGAGACCCCTCCACTTCTCATCTGTGCCGTTAAGGCTTACATGAAAGACGTTAATGGACTGCGCACTGTTGGTGAGGCTTGGATGAAAGACCCTCCCGACGATTTGGACCGTGTGTTTACGCTTCCTGAAAACTTTAACACTGAAGAGGCATTGAAGAAGGTTGAAGAGAACCTGCCTCGAACAGTGAAGATCCGTGTTATCTCCATTAACCAGCCTAAGCAGGCTAGCATGCCCAGAAAGAAGCCGGACATAGCGGAAATAGAGATCGGCGGAGGCACGATTCAGCAGCAGCTTGAGTACGCTAAGAGCTTGCTGGGCAAGACAGTGACGCCTGCCGAGATTTTCAAGGAAGGCCAGTTTGTAGACGTGGCTTCGATATCAACTGGGAAAGGCTTCCAAGGGCCTGTGAAACGCTTCGGCGTGACTATACTCCAGGCGAAAGGCAGGAAGACCAAGAGAGGCGTCGCCACCTTAGGCCCATGGAACCCGCATCATGTCATGTACAGCGTTGCAAGAGCTGGACAGATGGGTTACCATCAGAGGACTGAATATAACAAACGCATTTTGAAGATGGGCAAGGACGGGAAGGAAATAACTCCTAAGGGGGGTTTCTTGAGGTATGGCTTAGTCCGCGGTTCATACGTGTTGCTCGCTGGAAGCGTAGCAGGCACAGAGAAACGTCCAGTAAGACTTCGCTTTCCTGCACGGCCACCGAGGGGCTTAGGCGAAGAGCCGATGCAGATTACGCAGATCTCGTTGGAATCGCCTCAAGGACGATGAACGGTGAACACGTATGGCAAAGAAGACTGCGAAAATCCTTGACCTTGAGGGCAAATCAACTGGAAAGATAGAGTTGCCGAGTGTTTTTGAAACGCCTTTGAGGCCTGACGTCATAAAGCGAGCTGTACTTGCGATACAGTCAAACAGTTTTCAGCCGCAGGGCAGAGACCCAATGGCCGGCAAGAGAACCTCAGCTGAATCTCGAGGTACAGGCAGCGGGACGGCAAGGATCCCGAGACGCAAGGGGGCGAGCGGCCGGGGAGCTTTCGCGCCTGGAACGGTGAGCGGCAGACAGGGGCATCCTCCACTGTCTGAAAAGATTATTGTCAAGAGAATCTCGAAGAAGGAAAAAAGACTGGCTCTATTCTCGGCGATTGCTGCCACAGGCTCGAAGAAGATCGTTGCTGCACGCGGACACAACGTCGAAGACATTCCAGAAATTCCTCTGGTAGTTTCAGATGATCTTGAAGCGATGAGCAAGACGAAGGAAGTTGAAGAGACTCTCATACGGCTGGGCATCCTTTCTGACATGTTTCGCGTCAGAGAAAGCAGGAAGATACGAGCTGGAAGGGGCAAGAGCAGAGGAAGAAAGATGAAGCATGCCGTGGGGCCGCTCATAGTTGTGGCTGAGAACAGGGGAATAGCTGAAGCAGCCCAAAACATACCTGGCGTAGAAGTTGCCACAGTTTCCAGTCTGAATCCTGAAATGCTTGCTCCTGGAACGCATCCTGGAAGGTTAACCGTTTGGACAAGCAGCGCCATTGCGAAACTTGGAGAACTATGTGGAAAGGGAGAACAGACAGATGGACCCATATGAAATCATACTCTACCCGCTGATGACGGAATCTTCCAGCTTGATGGTTGAAAAGGAAAACAAGCTCGTTTTCGTCGTGAATCTGAAGGCAAACAAGCCGGATGTCAAGAAGGCAGTTGAGAAGCTTTACGAGGTGAAAGTTGAAAGCGTCAACATCCAGATTACACCCGGAGGAGAAAAGAAAGCTTATGTCAGGCTGACTCCTGACTTCAGGGCAGCTGACGTTGCAATCAAACTTGGATTACTATAGACATGGTGGATTGACTAGTGGGAAAGAGAATACGTGTTCAAAGACGCGGGCGCGGCGGCTCCACATTTCGGGCATCAACACACAAAAGGGTCGCGCCGGCAAGGTACCCTTCAGCAATAAGAGTTAAAGAGAATTTTGACACAGTCGTCAACGGCGTGATCGAAGACCTTGTTCACGACCCTGGAAGGGGTTCTCCCTTGGCACTAATAAGGTTCGAGAACGGAGAAACCTGCTACACTGTGGTTCCAGAAGGGGTCTACACAGGCGGCCAGATCCAGATTGGTGGAAAAGCTTCGGTTGACGTGGGCAACATCCTTCCTGTCGGAAAGATCCCTGAAGGCACAATTGTCTGCAACATAGAACTTCGCCCAGGAGACGGCGGCAAACTTTCAAAGTCCTCCGGCGCGTATGCTACTGTTGTTTCTCACACGCCGCAGGGAACGAGCGTCAAGCTTCCATCAGGAAAATCCAAGTACATAGCAGATTTTTGTAGGGCAACCATAGGCGTGGTTTCAGGAGCAGGCAGAACCGATAAGCCTTTCCTGAAGTCGGGGACCAAGTTCCATCTGATGAAAGCAAGAGGACGCAAGTACCCGAGAACCCGCGGTAGAGCCATGGTCGCCGCCGTACACCCATACGGTAGCAGCAAGAGAAGCGCACGCAAGGTAACCACCACTTCGCACGGTGCACCGCCGGGACAAAAAGTCGGACTTATCGCAGCCAGAGGAACAGGAAGGAAAGCAAAGAGTGCACGTGACAAAGACAAGATCAGTAGACAATCAGAAAGTTTATAGCATTAAGAACTGTGGATCAGGTGAAGAAGAATGCCCAAAGAATTCATGTACCGCGGATTAACGCTTGACCAAGTACAGAACATGTCAATGGACGAATTCATCAACCTTCTTCCTTCAAGACAACGAAGGAGCCTCCACCATGGATTGCAGCCAGAGCAAAGAATACTGCTTGAAAAAGTAAGGCGGTCAAAGGAAGAGATCAGAAAAGGCGGCACTGCAGCCGTCAAGACTCACGTGCGGAACATGATTATTCTCCCAGAAATGGTAGGCATCACGATTCAGGTTCACAATGGTAAAGAATTCGTCGCGGTGGATATAAAACCTGGTATGATCGGCCACTACTTAGGCGAGTTTGCAATCACAAACAAGCCAGTGAGACATGGAACGCCTGGGATCGGCGCCTCCCGCTCTTCAATGTACGTGCCGCTCAAGTAGCCCTTTATTCTCATCCAACTAAGCAGTGTATTCTCTACCTGAAGTTTTTTTGTCCACGGGCTGATTCTCAGGCATCCGTGGCAGAGGAATCGGCGGTGGGATGTTCAGCGTTCTGGAAATCAAAACTGACTCAGTAAACGCCACGTTTGACACTGACTGAACGATGACCAGTGGCGGGGGCTTTTTCTCTTCGTATTCCTTGTATATTTTGTCAATCTCGCCTTTCTCTCCGATCACGTAGGCTCTTCCCTTCAAGCTTATCTGCGCAAAGGATGGGCTGTAGTTGATCGTGAGCACAAAGGGGACTTCAAGTGAATTGTCAGGTTTCTTCTCCATACCGGTGAGGTTGAGATTAGTGTTTATCTGAATAGGTGGAATAGGTTGTCTGAAGTCTAGAAAACGTTCAGCAGAAACGTTGGATACAGCGACGTTTACCCTGATCATTCGGACCATCGAAACCTATCAGTGGGCACTGGGTTGATTTAAAGTTGTTCATTCCTTTGCTGGTTTATATTTTGTAAATCCACAGTGACCACAAGTGTACCTGTTTCCGTGGTCAGCCATGAAATAGCCTGGGCCGCAACGTTCGCAGATTGGGCGAAGTCTCACGACTTTTTCATTGTCAACCTTGTACAGAGTATGCACGCCTTTCTCTTCTCTCTTCTTTTTCTCAGGTTTCGGTGCCTTCTCGGCCTTTGCAGGTTTTGCTTCTTCCTTCGGGGCTTCTGCAGGTGTCGCCTCAGTCTTCTTTACTTCCTTCTTGGGTTCTTCGACTTTCTTTGACGCTTCTTTCTTCTCTGCTTTCTTAGACATAGTCTACCTACTCCTTCTTCTCTTCCTTGGGTTTTTCAGGAATGTTCCGTTTCACGATGTAGGCTGGTTCGACACGTCTAGCATTCTCTACCGAATCGTAAAGGTTTGCTGTCCCGAATGCCATGTGCGTGCCCGTCTTGGTTTCAAATTTTCTTATAAAAACCAAGTCAACATTGACTTTCAAAGCATCAGCGACTGCTCTTTTTACTTCAAGTCTCGGTGTGGTGCTGCTTGGTTTTTCATGTTCCACTTGGAACTGAATTTCTCTTCTCTTAAGCAGCTTGTTTGTCTTCTCTGACAATATTTTGATTTCCATGACGTTTCCCCGTGTGCGATGTTGACTTGATAGGGAGGCTTCTTATTTAGTTTTTCGAGTCTTTTTTCATGGCCTTAAGGATCGCAGCTATTTCCGTTTTCTTGGTTGATGTAGCTTTGACGACGACGATGCCTTCGTGCGGTTGTCCATAAACAATGTATCCGTTTTCAGGTGCGTACACTATGGCAATTAGGGTTAACAGGTCTTCTTCGCCGTCCACGACAATCTCTATACTTTTTTTGCTTTCCATTCCGTCTTGTGTTGCTCTGATAGCTTCTTTGGTGAGTGTTCCCTGAGTGTTCTGAACGTGGACAACCCTCTCTGCGGGAAGTTTAGTTCCCTGTATGCTTTTTCTCATGCATTTGTTGTCGATGATTGTCAATTTAGGGTGCAAGCGGTACTGGTGCAAATTTCTTGAGACAGTGTCTCCCACTGAGATTATGATAGGTGGGCTGTCTCTGGCCACCATTTCCTTCAGTTCTTTCATAGTTTCAGAAAAAGAGCCCTTGATAAGGATTCCCAGAGGCTTCTTGAGTTCTTCGCGCAGTTCAGGCGTGAGAACGTATTCAACGCCCATCTATCTTACCTTTAATGCGTAGCGCCCCTTCTCTTTGATGTTCATTGCTTTGGCGATGGATGAAGCTTCAGGGTCGAAGATTATTACCAGTCCAGCATAATCGTCGCTTAAGCTTGCGTTTTTGCATTTAGGGCAAACGTTTTCTTTTGTTAGAAAGTGGCACGTTGAGCAGGCTTTCTCGCTCATTTCTTTTCACCCTTCTTCTGTGCTGCCTGCTCTTTCTCTGATGGCTTCTTTTCAGCAGCTTCCTTAATCTTCTGCAGGTCGTAGTCAATCCACTCTAGTTTTCCAAGGAAAGGCTGTCTTGCAGTCACGCCTATTTTTCCAGAGCTTCCCGCTCTGCCTAACGAGACTGCAGTTATGCGCACACGCACTTGGTCGCCACTGACTAGTTTGCGCTTTGATTCTTTGCCCAGAAGTATGCCCTGCTTTTCATCGTAGGATATGAAATCGTCCATTAACTGTGAGACATGAAGCAACGCGTCGACAGGTCCGATACGCACGAAAGCTCCGAAATCAGCGATCTCCACGACTTCGCCTTCAACTATTTCCTGAATCTTAGGGTAGAACGTTAACAACGAGAAATTGACTTTGTGATACGTGGCACCGTCGCCAGGAATAATCTTCCCGATTGGGCTTACCTTCACTTCTGTCACGGCTATGACATAACCCAGCTCTTCATCGACAACTCCTTCATACTTTGCCTTAACCTGCTGGTGCCCAACTGCCTCGAGAGGATTACCGAACGTCTCGGGCGGAATCCGAATTGTGTCTTCAAGGGTGATAAGTTTAAACAGGGGTTATAGCCTCCCGTCAATACTCAAACGTGACTTCTGTCTCAGATAGATAACTGGCACATTTATATCTCTTAGCTTCCTTTTAAGCTGCCTGTCGTTGGTGAAAACTGCACATCCACCTTGGCTGGCAACTTTGACTATGGCGTCGTCTACGCTGTCTGCTCCTGTTTCGTCTATCGTAACAACCTTACATTTTTCTGCCAGTTTCAGAGCAAAAGCAGCATTCTTGCGCATCTGAGTAGAGCCTTCCTTGGCAAGTCTTTCAAGCTCCTGTCTTACCTGGGAGAGAAGGACTGGTTCAAATCCCTTGTTTAGAAGGGTTTTGAGTTCTTCGAGAATGTCAATTTTGAACTGTAGAGGCATGAAGAGGACGTTTGAATCCAGAATTACCTTCAGGGGCTCTTTTCCAAGCTTGAGTTCTTCCTTCATATCATTTGATCGTTCCAAAGCCTATGAGTCTCCATCTGCCTCCGATTTTTCTGCTCAGTGCGACTCGTGACGCTGTCTGTGCACATACTGGCCGTGTGAGTTTTATGAGGACATTGTCTTTTCTTATTGATGCGACCTTTCCGACTGTTATTGCGGCGCCTACGTGCAGTAGCAGAGTTTCGTTCATCGTCACTTCGTCGATCTTCGCAAGTTCTTTTGTTCCGACTGCACGGTCTAGGATCTGTGTTTGCAGTGTAAGCTCGAACAGTGTTGGGGGAAGTATGCCTGCTTTTCCTGCGATGTTTCCTGTTAACCCATCTGCCTTAGAATATGAAGGGTCTAGCAGGGTGCCAACACCGACAAGGCCGCCGCAGTGGGCTTCTTCAACGTTCTTGCCTCCGGCTTGCAGACTCGCGATCTCGCTGAAGAAGGGTGTGTGAGTGCTTTTGCCTTCAACCGCTATTCCAGGGCGTATCTCCAGCTCATCGCCGACTTTGAACGTGCCCTGAATTATCGTTCCGCCTATGACGCCTCCTTCCAGCTTGTCAATAGTTGTGCCCGGTTTGTTGGTGTCGAATGAACGGACCACGTACATGAACGGCGGTTTGTCTTCATCTCTCTTGGGTGTGGGAATGAATTCCTCCATGGCCTGCAGCAGGATGTCAATGTTGATTCCACGCTGTGCAGAGATAGGGATTATGGGCGCATCTTCTGCGACAGTTCCCTTGACGAAATTCTTTATCTCAGCATAGCTCTGATGGGCTCGTTTTTCGTCAACGATATCGATCTTGTTTTGCACTATAATGATGTTTTTGACGCCGATTACGTCGGCTGCGGCCAAGTGTTCTCTTGTTTGGGGTTGTGGGCAAGGTTCATCTGCTGCGATGACAAGTATGGCACCATCCATTATGGCTGCTCCTGAAAGCATGGTTGCCATCAAGGCCTCGTGTCCTGGCGCGTCTACAAAACTGATTGCTCTGACGAAAACTGTTTTGGAACCGCAAGCTGGGCAGACTGGTTTCATCGAAAGGTTTTTTGGCGGTTCACACTTTGGGCATTTGTAGACGGGCATGTCAGCGTAGCCTAGTTTGATCGTGATGCCTCTCTTCAATTCTTCACTGTGTCTTGATGCCCACACACCAGTTAATGCTTGCACCAAAGTTGTTTTGCCGTGGTCAACATGACCAATCGTTCCAATATTGACCTCTGGTTGACGAGGCAAAGCTGCGGACTTTTCTATGTTCTCTTTACTCATTCCCATATTTCCTCTGTTATTGTGAAAGTCGAGATTCTCATTGTACTGTCATCCAAGCCCATAATAAGCGTGTCGCCTTTAAGTACATGCAATCTTTCAACGATTGCCTCAAATATGCTTGGCAGCAGACAATGTAGAAAAATGTACTTCTTAAGGCCTAGCTTCCCTACCTCTTAGTGCCCCACCTATTAATCCGCCAACAGCTGATATTGTCCCGCCTACTAATCCTACCACTATTGCTGCAATTATTCCTCCGATCAGTCCTACTAATCCGACGACTAGTCCTCCGATGATGCCACCCAGCATTCCACCAATCAAGCCCCCGCCTATCGCTATCAGAATGGCCAAGATTATTCCGCCGAAGACTCCACTCAGAAATCCGGCCAGTGCTCCTCTCATTATTCCTCTTGCCACCAGTCCGGCGACAAACCCGCCGACCAGATGACCGATCACGGAGCCAATCCCGGGAAAGAGCCATGCGAGAAGAAATGTGACGACAAAGCCGACGAACGCCCCTCCCAAAAGATTACCTTCTGCCATGTTAGAACCTTCCAAATGCTCTTGTGCCAATGTGTATATAAATTAATTAGTGCACTTGAGATGTTATAAGTTGTCTCAACGATGGTTGCTTAAACCAGCGTAGTCAGCGATTCGCTTTGAGATGTTCGGAAAGTGTACTTCTGATAGGCAGAAGTGGTTATATGACAATTTTGGGATTATGAACATTGGGTGGCTTCGATTATTCGTGCTTTAGCGCTCGCACTCGTACTGATTTTGGCAGATATCACGACGCTGGCCTCAGCTTCTGACACACGAACTGGGGGAGCTAGGACGGGTGTGTGTAGCTGTTACGGTCAGGAAACATGGAGCCATAAACAGTGATGGAAAGGTTGACCTGAATGACATCAACCCATGTTTGGCGCTTTCAGCTCACGCGCATGACATTTAGACTGGAACCTTGCAGCTAATAAGAACGAAGACGGCAGGGCATATATGCGCGATATAGGGTTCGTGGTTCACCAATATCCGAGGGAGTATTTTTGGTCTAGCGTTGGTAACTGCTAGGACCAGCAGAGACTAAATGTTTGCTTTCTGGCTTTCAGTTGCAGGTTTTTCTTCTGTCTTGGCTTCATTTTCTGCTGGGGGCTTCTTCTTCTTTTTTGCTTTGGCTTTCTTTTCTTCTTTTGTCGGTTCTGGCTTTCCCACGATCTTCATGTTGATTTGTACGATTTCGTCTGTTATGACGTTTCCGCGGATTGTTTTGCGTCTTCTCATTCCTTCATTCGTGGGGTTGAAGCCGACTCCTCCTGCCAAGACGATTCTTCTGCGGACTCCGCCGTGGACGCTTGGTCTCATTGGAAAGCCGTCTTTGTCTGAGCCGCCCGTCACTTGGACTTTCTGGCCTGCAAGGTCTACGACTGTTCCTTCTATTACTTCGCCTATCTTCTTGCCGATCAACGGGGCAGCTCTTGCTTCTTCAAGTTCAACTATTTTTGAAGTTCCCTCTGTCGGGTCTGAAACAATAACCTTAAACTTTGCCATTACTGACAGCCTCTACGGCAGTGTTAAGAAAGTCGAACATCTCTCTATTAAGGGTTTACGAAAATCTTCAGAAGAAAGGGAGGCTGCGTGGCTAAAGGTTTTAATCTTACTTTGGGAACTTTTTTTGACTATGTGGCGGCTGGGTTTCTTCTTCCATGAAATGGGGTTCGGGCTGCTATCTATTTTTCTGCCCCTCTACATAATGTCTCTCGAACGCGAGAACGGCCTGTTTTACATAGGAATCATCTCGGCCATCGCTTTGTTCTTGGCGATTCCTGCTTCGTTCTTCTGGGGATACCTGTGTGACAAGACTCGGCATTACAAACGTTATATTCTCTTGTCCTTCTTTGCCTCAACAGTTCTTCTTTATCTTTTCACGCTCACGGTTGCTGTGAGTCTGTTGATTGTTTTGTATGCTGTTCTTTCGATTTTGCATGTTGCACATGAGGCGCCGAAGAACGTTTTGATTGCAGAATTGTATTCGCATCAGGATTGGGAGAGGTCTTTCGCTTTCTATGAGGGCTTCACTGAGGTCGGTTGGCTTATTGGCCTGCTTTTGGGGTTCGTCCTTTCGACGTTCGGCGTCGGGCCCGTTGACACGTTGCTTGTTTGCAGTGGCTTGAACCTAGTCGCGTTTGTCTTGTCCTTGCTACTGGTTAAAGACCCTGCCATGATTTTTGAAAGAGGCTTGGTGAGCATAGAGAAGACGCTGGATTTTGCGTCGCGCGGCATGTTCCTGGCTGCAAAGGTTATGGATGGCCTTCCTAAGGAAAGACTGAAGAAGGAAAACGTAGAGGCATTCGGCGCTGGGCTCGTTCTTTTCTCTTTGGCAACAAGCATACTGTTTACGCCTATGCCGATCTTTGTATCGAACGTAGTGCTGGGCGCAGGTCTTCCTGAGGGGGTCGTTTTCGCGATTTTTGTTTTGAACTCAGGTGGGGCTGTTGTTGGCTATGCTTTTGCCGGCAGCCGTTCAAGTGAGTCGTCAGGGAAACGAGACTTAGGTAAGGTTGTGATGTTTCGAAGTTTTCTCACGTTCCTGTTGATTGTGGCCTTGCAGATTACTGCGTATTCTGTGTGGTTTGTAACCGGAATTCTCGTCCTAATGGGCTTCGCCTATGCGATGCTCCTAGTTTACACGCTTTCGCTGTCAATGGAGCTCATACCTGCGGGAATGGCAGGCTTGTTCAACGTTTTGATAGGCATAGGAGGGGCTTCAGGCTCTTTTGCTGGTCCTTTCATTGCGCAGACATTCGGTTTCTTCACCGTCTTTGTGACAGCCCTAGTACTCTTTGTCATGGCTTATGTTGCGTTCAAAATCTTCAGGTAAAAAAAAGGATGAGGAGAATTATTCTACGTGGATTCTGAAGAGGTCTATGTCTTCCCGCATTTCAGGTGTTGCTTCTAGGAAGTCTCTCACTGCCCTCTCGATGTCTTTTGATTGCGTTACGTAGCGTCCTACGATGATTATGTCTGCGCCCTTCTGGAGTGCTTCTTTTGCTGTTTCAGGTACTATGCCGCCGGCCACTGCGACTAGGAATCTCTTGTCTTTGAATGTTTGTTTGATTTCTTGGACGCGTTCTAGTCCTAGTGATCTTCCTGTTTCCTGGTCTATTCCGCGATGCAGTATGACTACGTCTGGGAATTCTTTGAGTGATTTCAGTTTCTTAAGTGGGTCTTCAACGTTTAGCATGTCCACCTCAGCGTATATTGCCAGTCTTTTGGCTTCGTGTATGAACGAGTCGAGTGTTTCTGCGGGTGCGAGTCCTGCCGCGACGACGGCGTCTGCTGTTTCATCATATGCTATGTCAACCTCGACTTTTCCAACGTCCAGCGTCTTCAGGTCTGCAACAAAGAAGACGTCTTTGGCCACTTGTCTGAGGTCGCTGATTACTTTAGCGCCGTACCTTTTGATTAGTGGTGTGCCGGCTTCCAGTATTATCCTATCGCTGCCTGGTAGCTGAGCTATGATTTTCTTTGACCTTTCGAGTTCAGGTGCGTCGAGTGAGATCTGTAGGTATGGTGGTCGCCACAGTCTTGGCACTTTGAATCCCATGATCGGGTGTGTGGCTCTGTCTTTGTCGTACATTATCTTCTCCATTGTCGGGTACTTGGCGAGTGCTCTTTTCAAGGCTAGCTTGGTTGCTCCATAATTATAATGATAGATTTTGCGGAGGTCTGCTGCCTGTGGATGTAGGAACACGCTGCAAATCACTACCCAATCGTCCACTTTTTCCTTAGGTATGATCCCTTCTTCAACGGCGTCAGCGACCGCTTTGGCGACCGCGGCTTGTGCAGGTCCGAAGATTTTGCTCACATCTTCCATGTTCTTGATGGTCACTTTTGGCACGAGAAGAGTGTATGGCTTGGGCGGCAGATTAGGCCTTATGACTGCAAGAAGTGGTGTATGCCCTGCTGAAAGGTTGCTCAAACCTGAGGCAAACGCCTCGCCAACTGGGCCATTCTTGTCACCCATCAAAAGGTCGATATGCGCTACTTCGTTTCCTTCTCCGATGAGCGCTTCGCCTATCAAGTATGTTTTGCTTGACGTTTCCCATTCCTCCGACGGTGTCGGCATGTTATCTGTAAGCTGTTTGAAGTCAACGTTGAATTCTTTAAGCCATGTGTGCAGTGTGTCTCTGTGAATGTTCAATGCTTCGGCTGTTCCTGAAACAGTGGGTTTCGCTGGCTTGCCTCGTGAGACGCTTTTGCTTTCTGCCGCTTTCCTGACCGCTTCCGTCAGCATTTCGACAAATTCTTCTTTACTCTCTGGTTTCTTTGCGTCATGTGCCGACATTTTTGTATCACACTGAGGAGTGACATCGCACCTTGTATATAAAACTGTCGGAGACTGGTGCCGAATCCGCTGCAAAGATCAGGAGCTTCTACACTCAACTGTCGATGTCAAAGCTGATGACGGGGTTGTCGATCCGACTTTCTGCTGGAAAGTGCCGAATGCACGCAACCCTTCTTTGCCAACAGTGCTCCTTGCTGGGTCGCACGCGAGTTTTCTCGCCGCAAGTATGCGCCGTTTTCTCATAGGTAAGTCTATATACCTTGAGTTAGTGTATGAGGCTTAAAATCGGGTTGCGGAGCTTTTCAGATGCCGTGGAAAGTTCTTGTATGCTTGCTCATCGTCATACTAGGTTTCGTTCTGTTCTTGTACGGAGCCAATTACTATGATGTCACGATCGGCTGGACAGGCGTCGGGCTTTTTGTCGGCGGGATCGTCCTCTACGTGGTCTTGAACTTGCTTGAATCTCTGCGGAAAAAATAGGGTTAGGTTAGAAGCCGTAGAGTTCGGAGTATTTGTCTGTTAGGTATTTCAGGTATGGTTTGACGTTTAGTTCTTGGCCTGTGATTCTTTTGATCAGGTCTGCTGGGTCGTAGAGGTTTGAGGGGTTATGCACGTTCTTGGCTAGCCACTGTTTCGCTTCGGTGAGGTTTCCTTTCGCAAGTTGTTTTCGCCAGTTTGGCAGAGCTTTTTCCATCGTTGCGAGTATCTGGCCGCTGTAGATGTTGCCCAGCGCGTAGCTTGGGAAATAGCCGAATGCGCCACCTGCCCAATGCGTGTCCTGCATGACGCCTTCTGAATCATTTTCGATCTTGATGCCGAGGTAGTCTTTGTAGTTTTCGTTCCATACCTCAGGTAATTCTTTGACTGTTATTTTTTCAGCGAACAGGTCGCGTTCAATGTTGAACCTTATGATTATGTGCAAGCCATAGGTAACTTCATCGGCTTCCACACGTATCTCTGACGGTTTGACCTGGTTTATAGCATGCACGATCTTGTCAAGGTTCAACCCGGCTAGGGTGCTGCCAGCGATTTCCTTTAGCCTTGGCATGAAGTACGTCCAGAATTCGTATGAGCGGCCGATTATGTTTTCAAACGTTCTTGACTGCGATTCGTGAAGGCCGGAGGAACAGGCTGAGCCGACAGGTTGATACATGAAACCTTGGTCCAGGTTCTGCTCGTAAATAGCGTGGCCTGCCTCATGCAGTACTGAGAAGACTGAGGATGCAAAGTTGTCTTCATAATAGTGCGTTGTTATTCTCACGTCATCATAGTAGCCTGTGGTGAATGGGTGTTCAGTCGTGTCGATTCTGCCTCCTGCCTGTTTTGAAGTCACATCGTAGCCGACTGTTTCGGCAAGAGCAACCGCGATCTTTCGCTGTGTGTCTATGGGGACTTTTCGCTTCAGAATGCTGACATCAGGCTGGTTGGGCGCTTTCTCGCATTTCTTCAGTAATGCGACTAGACCTTCTCTCAGCTCGTCGAATGTTCTCGTGATCTGCCTAGTCGTCATCTTGGGCTCGAAAATGTCTATCATCGCGTCATACGGTGTGACGGTCTGCTTGACTTCCATCAGAATCGCCGCGGCCCTCTTCTGGAGTGCTACAAGCTTTTCAAGCTCAGGTCTGAACATCGCATAATTCTTTTTAGCCTTGGCCTTCTTCCAAATGTCAATCGTGAGAGCTGACTGCTTCGCAATCTCCGAAACAAGCTCCTCAGGAAGCTTAGTCTGTTCGTCATACCGTTTCTTAACGAGGTAGACGTTCCTTTTCTGGATGCTGTCTAGCTCCTCGTATTCTTTGGGGCGCATGATCCTGTCGAGCAAGCTTCCTATCGCCGGGTCTGTGCTCATCTTGTGTTCAAGGACACTTAGCATCGCAAGCTGCTGACTGCGCAGATTGATGGCCTTGGGAGGCATCATAGTCTCCATGTCCCAGCCGATGATAGCCTCCGCCGACTGGAGGACGGCGAGGTCCTTGGCCTTCTCCATCAACTTCTTATATTCTGAGAGTGATTCTGCCATGATGATCACTTTTGATTTTGAGGAATAACGATAGAACGAGCTTGTATTTGAGTTTTGGGCTTCGTTTCAGTCGCGGTTTTGCTGCCTCCTCAGTACTGTCTGCGCCTTAGGTGACTTTGCAGAAAACCCGAATCAATCACATACTGGCGGATAGTGCACAATCATGTGTTCAGCCATGGAACTTGTAGCGCGTTTCTATGTGGCATGCAGATGGGCAAACTTAATAACTTGAACTGCATGTATAACCACTGGAGTGAACTCCGTGAAAAAAATGATGCTGTTCGTGGCAATTGTCATGGCGATGTTATTTGCGAATTCTGCAGGAATTACTCATGTGTCGGGGTCTCCGCCGTTTGATACTGGAACAGAGTACATGAGTGGGCATTCTTCAAGCGAGTGGGGTGAAGTGTGGTATACTTGGATCAACGTTTCGGGTGCTCAGGTGATTTTCACTGCTTTGTACTCGGAGGCGTATAATTCGCCAGTCCGCGTCTTTTTGGGTGAGCATTATAACTCTGCCCTCGGTCAGCCCATTCTTGTTGGAAACGCGTTGACGATGATAGAAGTCTATAATGACACCGATCAGAACGGCATATTAGACGCTAACTACACGGCTGGAACGAGTGAGCTTAGGTATTACATTCTTGTCAACAGTTCAAGAACCTTCGACGTTTCGCCCGTGCAGAAGACAGACGTTAACGGCAGTGCCCACTACAGGTGGGGAGTGACGTACGCAGGAATCGACGCTTTTCTGGTGTCTCCTGACCCCTACGGCCCAGGCTACGGTGCTTGGAGTCCAGTTGCCCCCTTGAATATGAGTGAGGTCGGATTGTCTTATGATTATTCGATTGAGCAGAACATGACTTTCTTGAAGACAAGCTTCCACATAGGTAGCTTCACGATACTGCAGAACACGAACCCTGCGGTTTCTCTAGAGGGTTTGAGCATGTCGCTGTTGTACACGACGCAGGCTGTGTCGCCCTCAAACTACACGGTCATGGCGGACGATAAGGATTTCAACTCGACCCTGAACACTCCTGCAACAGCCATCAGCAAAGCCCAGATCAACCTTGGAAACCTGACCACATTTGAATTCCGTTTCCAAGACAACTACACACTGTACACCAGCACGCCAACGGAGTATGCCGCAAAATATTCAGCTTGCCCAACAGACTCTATTGACCCGCAACTGATACGCGAAGACTGGAACACTCCATTTTGGTTCGCACAAGATAACATGCAGGAAATGTTCCCAGATGTCAGTTACGTCGGAACCCGTTTCAACGTGAATTTCACCACTTCCAGCTTCAATTATAGAATACAATACCCAGAATGGTCCGGGAACAGAATAGAACATGATCCCACATACGTAGCGTTCATAAGCGCTCAGCCTCTTGTCCCAGAATTCCCCCTCGAGACACTTCTCCTCGTAACAACCATAAGCGCCATGCTGGTTCTAGCGTTGATGCGGTTTGCAAAACACCAGAGAAACCGCAAGCTCGCGCCGAATCCTTAGCTAATGATAACGTACTATCAAGACCGTGAAAGAACATCAATCACGCTTGAGGAAAAATGGATCGGTGTTATTTGGTGCTCCGGCCGGGATTTGGACCCGGGTCTCCGGCTCGAAAGGCCGGAATACTTAACCGGGCTATACTACCGGAGCGCTTCAGCCCGGAGGTGTCATGCAGTTTGTGCTTTCATTCGAATAAACCTTATCCCTTCAAAGCTGTTTTGAGGCATTCTTTCAGTGGTGCGAGAATTGCTTCTGCCTTGTTGAGTGTGGGCGCGTAGTAGGCTGTCTTGGCCGAGTTTGTCATTATGGTTTTTATTCCCAGGGTTTCTGTCCATGATACGACTGTGCAGACGCCTGTGAGCACGTGTCCTCCGCTTTGCTCTATTCTTTTTACGGAGGTGTCACATTTTTCCTTGACGTAGGCAGAGGTGCATACCCAGAGCTCCGTTGCAGGTTTTACTTTTCTGTTGCCGATGAGCCGACCGATTTGTTTCATTTCATTTTGGGAGCAGTGGGGGCAGCCTATGAAAACAAGGTCAGGTTTCTTGGTTGCTGCAGTTGACAAGTCTGTAATTGTCTGTTTTACGTCTTTGTCGTCGATGTTTATCGTCTCTGTTTTTTCTTTCGGCGGTTTGAGGTGGAACATGTTTGTCATGCCGGTGGTGGCCAAGGCTGCACCGAACTGTTTAAGCCTCTCTTTTGATGGGTCATGAAGGCCGCTGACCGCTGGAATCCTGTCCCTCAGTGCCTTGCCAAGGTAGATTCCCAATGCACCATATTCGGTCTTGTTTCGCAGTTTGGCTTTCACGTTGACCAGAACGTTCGGTTGTCTGTCTTCTGCTTTGTGTATGCCGTATTCCGGGGTCTTTCCGATTATCCCTGCTGCAAGAGCACTGGGTCCGCCTTCACGGTTTGTGAACGTTCCGAGGACGGAATTGGCGTAAACGACGGCTGAGGATTCAGCCCAAGCGACGTGTGAACCTCGCTCGGGCTTTTGCAGGTAATAGGGCGTGCACGTGAGAGACTGTGCCAAGCCCATTCTTTCATACTGTTCGAGTATTTCCAGCTGCTTCTCACAGAGCCTGTTGGGTAGTCTTTTCTCTAGGTACTCATGGTCGAGGCTCTGCGGGTTCAATGTTGTTCTGACATGCACTCTCGCGCCAGAGTCCGCCAGTGCTTTTAGGAATTCTATGGGTGCGTCGCCGAGGGTTTTGTATGAGACTCCGGAGACGTGTGCGGACTTTATCGGGATGAGTTTTTCAGCGTTGAAGAGGTCGCCTAGGCGGACTAGGATTTTCATGCATGTTTGGCTGGCCCAGCCGCACTCGCCGTTGAGAATCCGTTCCTCCTCCTTAGTCAAGTACGTTCTCGTCTAGGCCTCCTTGTGCTTCAGTATCCTGACCATGCCCTTACACGCGTCAACTTCGAGTGTGTCTCCGGTGTAAATTTTTTTGATGTCGATCTGGTCGACCATCGGAATGTTAGCTATTATGGCTCCGACCACCACGACAGGGTCGGCTGTCTGGTTGACTATCGCATTGGGCGCTAAGCCTTTCTTTGCCAGCGAATAAAGCACGTAACTGCCTACTGTGGAGCCGTGGCCGTGTGGAAAGCATAGCACTCTGTCTTTGATGCGTTCTCCGTATAGGTCATGGTTTTCGTCGACTATTCTGCCGTCTGCAGGGTCGACTCCGCCTAGGAAACTGATGGGCTTTGCACTGACGAGCGCTTTGGCTGTGCACGTTCCTTCAACGATCATTCGACCCTTTAACGTTACAGGCTGCATCTTGAACCCTTTAGTAGGATATTTTTGCTGAGGAGGGCATCTTGCCCAGTATCTTTGAGGCTGCCACGCTTACTCTTTCACGGTTCGGTTCATCCGTGTACACTCGGAGTATGTTCATGAAGCCTTTGAGCGTCTCGAAAATTTTGGAGATTTCGCTCAGCCGCTGCGGTACTTTCCTGCCTTCCTGGGTCCTGTAGAACACGGGGATTTCCATGCTTTCAGCGAGTACTGAATGATGGTAAGGAACAGACGGAACTGTGGGCACGTCAATAATCACCGCGTCTGTGCCGATCTTTGCCGCTTCTGCAATGTCCTCTTGTAGTTGTTTCCTGTTTGCTTCACGACTGAATATGCTCGAGACCATGGAGTCTTTCTCGTAGAAGGTCCGTTCATACGCACATTTGAGCATCTTTCTTCTCTCCAGGTTCCTGATGATGCCGCTTGATTTCTTGCAGTTCCTCAGCATAGTCCAAACCGTATAATCATCCATTGCCAAGTATTCTTCAGGCGTCCTGAAGCTCGTCAGTCCGAGTTCAGCGTTTGCCTTCTCCATAGCCAGTGCAAGCATGATCTGCGCTGCTCGGCCTACTCGGTGGAAGTATATGCTCTTGAAAGATTCTATCCTGGCTATTATAAGTGATTCTAGGGCTGACAACGCGCCTACGTCCACGGCTAGGTTGCCTTCCATGACGTCCAGCGTGTGTATGAGCCTGAAAATGTCGATGAAGCCGTACTCTGCCCCAGTGTGGTGTGTGTCCCGCACGATGAAATCCTGTTTGTCCACATCGACCGCGCTGCTTATAATCTGGTCTAGAAAAGCCTTGCCGGGCCTGCGCAGCTTGCCGACTGCCAACTTGCTCACGTCATTCGGATCGTATCCGTTTTTCGTCAGGATGTCTTCAAGTTCGCTTTTCTTGATTATCCAAGCAGTCATGTCTTCATGTGTCTTGTCAAGCTCTTTCTCAAGCAGCTGCTCAAAAACATGCGAGAACGGCCCGTGTCCAACATCATGCAGCAACCCTGCAATCCTGAGAATTCCAGTTTCGTCTTCAGTTATGAGATGTGAGATGTAGGGGTTCTCAGCAACGCGGCCTGCCAAGTACATTACGCCGACAGAATGTTCAAAACGCGTATGGTTAGCCCCAGGGTAAACGTACTCTGCACCCGCAAGTTGGCGTAGTCTGTGCATTCTCTGAACAGGGTAAGAGTCTATGACCGCTTTCTCCTCTTCAGTTATGTACACGTACCCATGCACTGGGTCTTTTATTTCGCTCCAGTAGCTTCGGTGCATCCGCAACCTCTCCAACCATTTTGGATAATTATTAAAGTCCTATCACTCTTATAATGCCTAATGCTCAATGCTGCAGGAAGAAGGAGCATGATGGATAAAGGAGTTTTCATCTGCGTCGAGGGTCTGGACGGCTGTGGAAAAACCACGCAGGCAAGGCTGCTCGTGAGAAGACTGAAAGAGAATTATGATGCAGTGTACACGGCTGAACCCAGTAGGGGGAGAATAGGCAAATTTATCAAGGGATACTGCTTGCATGCTGAAAAACGCGGCCCAGTCGCGGTCGAGGCTCTGCTTTTTTCTGCTGATCGTGTTGACCATGTGCAGAATGAGATATTGCCCGCTCTGAGCAAGGGCAGAATTGTGGTTTCAGACCGTTACGTCTACTCATCATACGCTTATCAGGGCGCCGTTGGTCTGAAGCTTGAGTGGATTGAAATGCTCAATAGGCATGCGATACGGCCAGACTTGGCGGTATTTATCGACGTGAAACCTGAAATTGCTGTGCTGAGACTGAAGCGCAAGAAGTCGGTGATGGAAAATTTGGAGACGCAGAAGAAAGTGCGTGAGGTCTACCTCAAATATGTCGAGAGAAACCAGCTTGTTAGAATTGATGGTAACAGGCCGAAAAGTGCAGTTGCCAAAGACCTCTTGCGAACAGTTGAAGAGTTTCTTGAAAAATCCAGCTAAACTTTTTTCAGTGGTTTCACTACTCTTCTGCCGAAGGCCTCATTAACCTTCTTGACGACGAATTCGATAAACTCTTCAGGCAAAATGTGCATCGGGCCTCTTTCATGGAACAATTGCAACTCTAGGAATTTCGGGTTGAAAGTGAACCTAAGCATGTAATAGTCAAACTTCAGTGGTTTTCTCTTTTCTTTTTCTGTCTGGTAGAAGCGTACGGCACAGAGAAAATCCAGGATTTGTAGGGAAGATTTCTGCACGATTTTGAGAGCTTTAAGTGTTTCTTCATCGTTAAGATAGTTGAAGTCGTTGTCCTCAGCTATTCCGAACTCGAAAACGGCGACGCAATCAGCCATAGAAGGCATGCCAACATCTTCCAGCCTGAGCGTTGTTTTGTTCAGTCCACACAGCAATTGAATAAGTGTCTGTTGTAGTCTCTTGCTGGAGATCGGCGTCATAAAATGCTTTATCTTGTGCACTTGGCGGGGAAAGGCTTCGTAGAATCCAAACATCGTTTATTCCGTTTAGGTTTTCTTGGCTTTTCTTGTTTTTTCCAAGTTATCTAGTAGTCCAGAAAGTGCATTTGCAAGTTTCTGCAGTTTGTCCACGTCCCTTTCCTGCTGCATTTTTTCCTGTATCTCCTGCACTTTCGTCAGTAACATGGCTTCGAGGCTGTCGAAAGCGATTGAATGGGCAACGTTCGCCTGCTCTTCTCCTTCCTTGACGACTATGACTTTCTTCTCGCATTTTGCGCACCAGAAGTCCCCGCTTTTCAGTCTCAGCAAAGGTGCTGAACATGCTGGACAAGCGAGTCCCGTCAGTGTTGCGCCTTGACGCATCAGCTCTGCCATGCGTTTTATGTGCTGGTCTTCCTGTGGTTTTCGCGACAAGCTTTAAAACCCCAAAGTAAATAGGTAACAGAGCTTATATAACAAAGTTACGAAAGTTCCGCGGGTGGCAGAATGGTAAGGAAAAAGAAAGCTGAGGAATATGTGGAGAGAATCAAGCAGGCGATGGAAGTGCTTGGGCTTGTTTCTGAGGACAACACGACACCCAGGAACATAAGGAGAGCCGCAAAAGACTCGATGAGCGCACTGCAAAACCCGGAGTTCACTCCTGCCGTGAGAGCTTCGAACGCGATTTCACTTCTCGACGATATCCTGCAGGACCCGAACATGCCGCCCTACACGCGTGTGAAACTGTGGAACGTTATGAGCCTGCTTGAAGCCATAAAAGACTAGCACGTTTCGTCTGTCTATCGAAGGAGTGTTCTTGATGAGGATTGCTCACTATACGGACATAGAAGCGAAGGAGGCCGACGAAGGAGCCTCCAAGGTGAAAGTCAGATGGGTCATCAGCAAGGAGATGGGCGCCCCTAACTTTGCCATGCGCGTTTTTGAGGTGGAACCGTGCGGCTACAGCCCCTTGCATTCTCACAATTGGGAGCATGAGGTCTTCATTCTTGAAGGCGAAGGCGTTGTCGTTAGCCAAGAAGGGGAAAAGAAGTTTAAGCCTGGCGACGTGGTGTTTGTGGCTCCGAACGAGAAACATCAGTTCAGGAACACGGGCAAGAAACTTGTCAGGTTCATCTGTGTTGTGCCCCATGTTAAGAAGTAACGACGCCTCATGCTACGGTTCGACGCGCTTCTTTCTCGCTAGGAATATATGCTAGTTGCGACATTTAAGTGTGGGTTTTAGGGGACAAGCCCTTTGAAGTATGATGTGATAATTGTCGGAGCCGGCCCCGCGGGCATCTTCTCAGCTTTAGAGCTAACACAAAAGAACGGTATGAGCATTCTAATGCTGGACAGAGGACAGGACATTAACCAGCGTAAGTGTCCAGCAAGCCGAGGGTTTGAATGTGTCCATTGCGACCCTTGCGCTGTCCTTTCAGGATGGGGAGGGGCTGGAGCTTTTAGTGATGGAAAACTCACGCTTTCAACAGAAGTAGGCGGCTGGCTGAACCAGTATGTGTCCAACAAAGAACTTGATGAACTTATCAAATATTCAGACGATGTTTACCTCAAATTCGGTGCCACGCAGCACGTTTATGGCGCTGAAAGCGAGAAGACCGATGAGATCGGACGCCAAGCTTCCTTGGCAGGGTTGAAGCTTATCAGGCAAAGAATTCGGCATATGGGCACAGAGAAATGCGCTGAAACGCTGCGTAAGATGCGGCAGGAACTAAACGGAAAAGTTGACTTCAGACCAAAAAGCGATGTCAAAGGTCTCATGGTGAAGAACAACATCGTTGAAGGTGTTGAAACTGTAAGCGGCGAGAAATTCTCAGGGAAATATGTCATCGTTGCCCCTGGTAGAAGCGGGGCCGAGTGGCTTCAGTCAGAGGCTCAAGCATTAGGCTTGAAGACGCTTAACAACCCCGTTGACGTGGGCGTACGCGTGGAGGTTTTGGCTTCCATTATGGAGCGATTGACAGATGTCCTGTATGAGCCTAAACTGATTTACCACTCAAAATTTTTCGATGACACTGTTCGCACTTTCTGCGTTGCTCCCTACGGTCAAGTCATCACTGAATCCTACGAGGGCGTTCTGACCGTTAACGGCCAAAGCTACGCTGAAAAGAAGACCGAAAACACCAACTTCGCTATCCTTGTAAATACAGCGTTCACGGAACCTTTCAAAGAGCCCATAGCCTATGGAAAATACCTTGCCCGCCTTGGGAACCTTCTCAGCGGAGGTGTCATCGTGCAGCGTCTGGGCGACCTTGAGGCTGGAAGAAGGTCCACGCCTGAAAGAATAGCCAGAAGCGTCGTAACGCCAACGTTAAAGAATGCCACGCCGGGCGACCTGAGCTTCGTGCTTCCGTACAGGTATCTCGCAGACATCCGTGAGATGCTGCAAGCCCTCGACAAGATAGCTCCAGGTCTCCATTCAGCTGACACGTTGCTCTACGGCATCGAAGTCAAATTCTACTCTTCAAGACTTCAGCTGAGCAACTGTCTGGAAACAAGGATCCCTAACCTTTTCACCATCGGCGACGGTGCAGGTGTAACACGCGGTCTGATACAAGCGTCAGCATCAGGCGTAATCGTATCCCGAGAAATAATCAAGAGGGAAAAGCAGAAGGCGTGACTTGCATGTCCGTGGTCAGCGAGATCAAGTGTCCCCACTGCGGTGCTCCTTTGGGCTTCGAGGCGGGCGAGATGCTTGCAACGTGCAAATATTGCGGCTACACGGTGGTCATAGAAACAGGGGAGCCTTTCACTCTTGAACATTCGCTGATAATAAACAAGTACGACCAGACGCAGGTTGAAGAGCCAATAAGGGACTGGATGAGAGAAGGCTTCCTCAAACCTGGCGACTTGGCCAAGAAGGCAAAGTTGACGGAGAAGAACCTGAACTATCTTCCCTTCTGGGTTGTGTCAGTGGAAGCTACAAGCACGTACAAAGGCGTGTTTGAACGCATAACGCCCGCAGTTGTGAAGGAAGGAAAAATCCAGAAAGAATATGACTGGCTGGTTCTGGCGAGAAAAGCTGCAGAGTTCCCGACAAGAGAGTACGAGGTGCCCTTGGAAGGCAAGATAGCGTACGATTTCAGGAAGATTGAAGCTTTCGCGCATGTTCTCAACAGCGAAATCGACAGGGCAGAAGCAGAGGAACAGGCAAGACAGGAGATCGATGAGAACCACCGTTACCTTGTGCAGCAGGACATAGACAAAATAGTCGATTTCAAAACAGAAATGAAGGTTGAAGAAACTGTCTACCTTCACGCGCCTATATGGTTCATAAAATACGAGTACAAGGGCAAAGACTACAAGCTGCTTATAGACGGTGCAACCGGAACTGCTGTCAAAGGCGACATTCCGTCAATCAAACTTTAAAAGCAACCGTCATAATAATTCAATAAACGTAGATGCGAGGACTAACATGATAACTGAACGTAAATCTTTAGGTTACGGTGGCGGAGCTCTCGCAGTGCTCGCTATTTCGATAGGCGTGGCCGCCATAGTGTACGGTATGAACTGGGTCGGGCTGAATCTTTACAACCTTCCAGCATGGATTTTCGGTCCGCTGGGAATCTACACAGTCGCGTACTCGCTCGTAGCCGGCAAGAACTCTACATACTACCTAGCATGGGGAGCGATAATGGTCGCCGTGGCAGTCGTCTCGGGGTTCTATGACAAGGTGCCTGCATTCTTGGTCGTGGGCATACTTCTGATAGTTCTCGCGATCATAGGCATGATTGCATACTGGAGGAGTAGGGAATGAGTGGAAAAGACTATTTAGGTAAAGTTCGCGGAGAACGAGGTCTCCTAGAAAGGATAATGGGTTACATTCCAGGATACCGAGGATACAAGGCGAAAGAGTTGAGACGAGAAAGCGACAGGCTGGTGAGAACGGACGCTGTGAACAGGCTTAAAGTCGCCAAGACCGCCGTCAGGCGAACCTTCGCAAACCCGGCAGTCATCCAGAAACTTTCAAGTGAGGACTCGTACAGGTTTGACGCGCTCACGTATCGCTTGGATAGAGTAACTCAGCGCATAGACCGTGCTGTCGCTGGCTACCAAGGAATGTTTGACGCGGTTAAAGTGAAAGAAGACAAGCTTGACACGGTTATCCAGCATGACCTGAACCTCATACAGGAGGCCGACGCCATAAAGAGTGACTGCGAAAACGTGGCTAAGATGCAGCCGGGCAACCCCGATTGGGGAACGGCCATGGACAGCCTCATCAGCAAGGTTGAGGAGCTTGACGCGCTCATCGACCAGAGAACCGAGGTTCTACGAGGTCTCGGGGCATGATCTCAGCGGGCTAGGAGGTGAAGATGAATGCCAAAAACTATTGAATGGGTCGGAGCAAGAGAAGGGGACATGGTCTGGAAGTACCCAAACGAAGAGGTCGCTTGGGGAGACAATCTAATCGTCCACGAGTTTGAAGCAGCAGTCTTCTTCAGGGACGGAAAAGCATACGACGTTTTCAGAGCAGGACGCCACGTGCTGTCAACGGCAAACCTGCCGCTTCTGACAAAACTGTTCTCAAAACTTTCAGGGTTTGACAGAGTGCCCTTCAGGTCTATGATCGTGTTTGTCTCGTTGAAACAGTTCCAAGGCAAGTTTGGAGCTCAAGGACAGACGAAGGAGCTTGCACCCCTCAAATTCTTCGGGGGTTTCTGGTTCAGGGTTGAAGAACCTAACCTTTTCGTCAATGAAGTTGTAGGTGGACAAGGAGGCTTTACCACAGATGGTCTGCAAGACTTCCTCAGAGGCTACTTCAACGAGAGACTCATCGACACGCTCAGCCAGTACTCTTTGCAGGACGTGTACGGCAAGCTGGATGAGACAAGCATGCTCTCGAAGAACGTGCTGTTCGACGCTTTCCACCGAATCGGCCTAGAGCTCATCGAGGTTAAATTCGAAGGACTCGACACCACACCAGAATGGAGAGACCGTCTATTCTACATAAAGACCGGCGTAGGCGCGTCAGACGTTCTCAGAATGGAAACCGTTCAGAAATCAACCGAAAGCCTCTCCAAGAGTACAGGAGGAGGAGCTGCAATCGGAGCCGGCATAGCCTTTATCCCGCCGCTATTCCAGCAGCCACAGGGTCAAGCCCAGCCGATGGTACTGTGTCCCAAATGCGGATTCCAGAACCCGCAGACAGCAAAGTTCTGCAACAACTGCGGCGCACCGATGCAGGCACCCGCACAAGGCACGATAACCTGTCCCAAATGCGGAAGCTCAAACGTGGCAGGCACCAAATTCTGCGCGAATTGCGGGACCTCACTGCAAGCAACAGTCAAATGTCCAAAATGCGGAACAGAGGCACCAGCTGGAACCAAGTTCTGCCCTCACTGCGGAGCAAAAATGAAGTAAATTCTCCCCATTTTTTCCGTGTTTTGCGGGGGCTGTTCTCCTGTGTGGAAGGAATAACTCCCCACAATTCCTGTAACGTTTTTATCCGCATTCCCGTTATGCATAGCAAGAAGTAGACGCAGGATGAGCGAGCAAACAATCGGTCACGGCACATGGTACGACAAGATGGCCCAGAAGATAATCAGCCGCGAGCAGAAGCTTGGCAGAAGCCTGAAACTCGTAAGGACAGAAATGGGCATAGCAGCTTCGGGCTTCCCGCACATAGGCAACGTCAGCGACGCTGCAAGGTCGTTTGCCGTTACCTTGGCCCTCAGAGAGCAGGGCGTGAACTCTGAGCTTATCGCGTTCGCCGACGACAAGGACGGGCTTAGAAAGGTGCCCGTTGGACTGCCTGCGTCGCTTGAGAAGCATCTCGGTCGGCCGGTTACGGACATTCCTGACCTTTACGGGTGTCACAGAAGCTATGGCGAGCACATGGCGCTGCTGCTCAGGGACGCGCTTGACAAGTGTGGGCTGGAGTACAAGTTCATGTCTGGAGCAGAAGTCTACCGCGAGGGCCTGTTCAACGAAGAAATCAAGACTATACTCTTGAACGCTAAGAGGATAGGCGAAATCATGAAGGAAGAAGTTGGACAGGAAAAGTTTCTTGAAGCCTTACCGTACTTTGCTGTTTGCGAAAACTGCGGCCGAATATACACGACTAAAGCTTATGATTTTCTACCTAAAGAAAACATGGTTCTTTACAAATGTGAAGGCATGGAAGTCAAGGGCCGATGGCTTGAAGGCTGCGGCCACCAAGGCGAAGTAGACTACAGGAAGGGCATGGGCAAACTTAGCTGGAAGGGCGAGTTTGCCGTCCGCTGGAAGGCTCTGGACATACGTTTTGAAGCTTTCGGAAAAGAGGTTGCTGACTCTGTACGTGTGAACGACCGCATATGCAGGGAAATACTCAAATGGGAGCCTCCGCTTCACGCAAAATACGAGCTGTTCCTCGACAAAAGTGGCAAGCGGCTGTCAAAGAGCGCTGGAAACGTTTTCACGCCGCAAACTTGGTTCACGTATGGTTCTCCCCAGTCGCTGATGCTGCTCATGCTTAAAAGGTTCGTGGGCACACGCGCCTTAGACGTGATGGACATTCCAATTTACATGGACGAGCTTGATAAGATTGAAGACGTGTACTTCGGAAAGAAACAGGCAAAGAATGAACGCGAACGGGAAAAACTCCGAGGCCTATACGCTTACTGTTACGCGATGAAGCCTCCGTCAAAGCCAAGCGTGCACGTGCCCTACAACCTGCTGACTTACTTGGCAAAAGTTGCACCCGAAGGACGCGAAGAACAGTACATAACAGAGAAGCTTCAAGCTTCCGGTTACCTGAAACAGGGTCCAGTCTCCATTGAAAGCCTGAAGAAACGAATCGAGTACGCCTCTAACTGGACAAGGGACTTCGAAGAAATCAAAGAAACAGCTGTAACTCTGTCCGATGAGGAAAAAGCTGCAATGACCGAACTCGTGGAGGTCCTGAAAGTTGAGAATGAAGCTGACAAGATACAGAACGCCGTGTTCAACACTTCCAAAAAACACAACCTGCCGCCATCTCAGCTCTTCAAGGCAATATACACGATCCTCATAGGCGCACCGCAAGGCCCCAGACTGGGCCCGTACATACTTGCCATGGGAAAACAGAACGTCATAAACGCTCTGGAACGTGCAACCAAAAACAAAGAGTAGTGCGCATTCGGCACATCCATGCTATTCTGGTTTGCACTCGAAAAGCTTGTTCTTGATCTCCGACAAAGAAACAAATAGACTAACGTAGCCTGCCGCCAAGAGGATGCCCATAACCAACCAACCCAAGAATCCCGCTGGCTGACTAAATTCGAATAGAAACTCTAGAAAACGAAGAAAGCCCTGAAACACTGGCACAGCTGCGTGTGGCAAAACAACAGAACATGCAATCAGGAACACACCCAGCACAAAGTAATACTTGGCCAGTTTCACGGCAATTTTCTTGGTCAGTTGCAGAACCCTCAAGTCTCCGGGTGCCCACTCAGCGCCTCCTTGGGCAGCCCTAATGAAAACCCTAGTGTTCAGATAAACCTCAGGAGTTTCCTCGAGGACAATCATATTCACGCCGATGATTATCAGAATAAGGCAGAGAAAAAGACCAGATAAAAACATCTCCCAAACCAGTAACGTTACGGCACCCGTTATTGCCCCCACAACAAGAGGCAGGCCAGTCACAAACCTGTGGATCACTTTCTTTTGGTCAGGGTAGGGGTTAAAGACAGCATAGGTTCTGCTGAAGACACTGGCCGTCACCCCTGCGGAAAGACCGTTCAGAACTCGAGTCTTCCTGCGAAAGAGAACGGACAGAACCAAGGCTGCGCAGCCTAACGATGCCAAAATCGCAGATGAATAGAAAATGTAGACTTCTGCCAATTGGCCCTACCTTTACATCCAAAACAGAGCTTGGCAACTATTAATGGTTGTCGAGTCTCAGCGCGCAACACCAACTGGCGAGAAGTTGCTGATTTATCATGCTACTCAGTCACGGCGCTTTCGGCGGCGACTACCATAACGGTGTTCCTGATCCGGAGAAAAAAGGAACCTAGACCACAAGAAATCCCTTGTTGCACGTGTGTTCTTCGGTGAAGCTTCATCCGCTAGCCGAAACCCGCACAGACGTAAAAGGCTTTTATGGCATTCGTGCATAGATTGTGTCTTCAGGGAGGGACAAAGATAGACAAGGAGATTGTGGACTACGCCCTAGATTATGCAAAGGGAAAGAAGGCACAGTACGTCGAGGTCCGCGCTAACAGCCAACAACGGGACATGCTGTTGCTGCGGAACGGCAACTTGGAAGCTTACACGTCTGCGGTTGACAGTGGCTTCTGCGTGCGCACACTGGCCAACGGCGGAATAGGCTTCGCCTCGACAAACAAGTGGACAAAAGAAGAAGCTCGAGAAATCGTTGACCTCGCCTACAAGTGCGCCAAGTCTGCAAAGCGCAGGGAGAAGCTGGTTTTCGCAGAGGAAAAAAGCGTCAAGACACGGTGGACCGTTGGCCAGAAGAGAAAGGTCGAGAACGTTCCACCCGAAGACAGAATTTCCACTCTCATGGATGTTCACAAGGCTTTAGCCTCCTGCGGAGTGAAGGTTGTAGCCACGATGCTGCAGTGCACAATAGACTTGGTAACCAAGTATTTTGTGAACTCTGAAGGTTCACAGATCTCTTCCTTCGTTCCCCGAATAGGGGCGACCGTTTTCATTTCAGTAGTCGAGCAGGGTAAGACTGAGCAGGCTTTTGAACAGTTCGGCTATAGTGGAGGATGGGAAGCATTCTCCAGCTGGAGCATCCCGGAAAAGATGGTTCATGATGCAAAGGTTCTCAAAGCCGTCATCACAAAAGCCAAGCCCGTCAGGCCGGGTGACATGGACCTTGTGTGCGGCTCCGAAGTTGCGGGTATAGCTGCGCATGAGTCCTGTGGGCACCCTATGGAAGCTGACAGAATCCTCGGTCGCGAGATGAGTCAGGCTGGCAGGTCATTCGTCTATGAGCGTGGCCCCTACTGGCTTGGTAGGCGAATCGGCAGTGAGGCGGTGACCATCGTGGACGACCCTTTGGTTGAGCATAGTTATGGGTATTACATGTATGATGACGAGGGCGTTAAAGCCCGTCGCAGGTATCTGTACAAGGAGGGCATGATAAACGAGTTTCTGCACAACCGCGAATCGGCTGCCAAGCTTGGGGCGAAGAGCAACGGGTCGAGCAGGAGCATAAACTATGACCGAGAAGCCATAGTGCGCATGTCCAACACCTTCGTGCTGCCAGGAGAACTGTCAGAAGAGGAATTGGTCGAAGACGTTAACCATGGGGTCTACATGAAATCTTTTACCGAATGGAACATCGACGATAAGCGCTTCAACCAAAGGTACGTGGGCAGAGAAGCATACCTCATCGAAAAAGGCGAATTGAAGGGGCCAGTGATGCGGCCTGTGATCGAGACGACCACGCTGAAGTTCTGGACGGCTGTGGATGCAGTGAGCAAGAAAGTGGAGTTTGAGGCAGCTACCTGCGGAAAAGGCGACCCGATGCAAGGGGTTCCCGTGTACACGGGCGGGCCGTGCATAAGGCTCAGAGGAGTGTACGTGAAATGAAAGACCTGCTCAACAAGACTGAAGAAATAGTCAACAAGGCAAAGAAGCTTGGGGCAGACGAAGTCATCGCTAGAACAACCTTCGGCAAATACCGCCAAACTCGCTTCAGCAACAACCAAGTCGACATCACAGTCGCATGGAATGACTACGTCACCGATGTAACTCTTGCATGGAAGAAAAGGGTCGTTGCCACGCAGATTCGCAGCTTCCAAGACGTGGACGTTGGGCTCAGGAACCTGTTGAAGCTGGCGAAAGTTTCGAAGGAAAACCCTGCGTTCGGCGGCTTCGCAAAAGGCAAGTTCCACTATGCAAGAAGCCGGGCAGACAAGAAGCTTGCGGACTTGGACAACCCATCAGAATGCATTCTTGAAGCCATAGGCGCGGCTGAAAAAGAAGCAGGCGCCAAGGTTGAATGCGGCGGCATTCTCTTCACGAAGTACGAGGATGTTTACCTTGCCTCCTCAGGAGGACCGATGGGAACTGACAACAGGTCGGCCGTTGAGCTTTCAATAAGAGCCTTCGGTCAGCGTGAAGCCTCGGGTCACGGTGTAGAATGCGGCTCAACCTTGAAGAATTTTAAGCCTGCCCGGGCGGGAGCGAAAGCGGGTCGCGTGGCCAAGCTGGCGAGAAACCCCAAAATGGGCAAGGAAGGTGTCTACGACGTCATTTTCGACCCGCTGATTCTAGGCTCATTACTGAGCATATGGGGAGGAATGACTTCTGCTTACAACGTCTTGGTGCAACTGTCCGTGTTCGTTGACAAGTTGGGCAAGAAGGTTGCGCCTGAAACCGTCACGCTCAGCGACAATCCCGCTGCGTATTCGGTTTCGGCTAGAGTTTTCGATGATGAAGGTGTTCCAGCACGGGAAAACGTGCTTATCGACCACGGCATACTAAAAACCTATCTGCACAACTCATCCACCGCCAAGATCTTTAAGACAAAGACTACAGGCAACGCTGGCATAGTTGCTCCGAACCCTTGGAACATAGAAATGGGGCCAGGAGACATGGGCAGAGAAGAACTGTTCAAAGAAGTCAAGAACGGGCTTTACTTAACCAACACGTGGTACACGCGTTTCCAAAACTTTGCCAAGGGCGACTTTTCAACCATTCCTAGGGACGGCATCTTTGAAATTGAAAAAGGCACTATCAAGAAGTCGCTCAAGGACCTGCGGTTAAGCGACAACGTACTCACTATGCTTGGCAGCATGACAGCCGTTTCAAAAGAAAGACAGCACGTGCACTGGTGGATGGAGGCAGACCCGCCGTCGCTAGCACCGTATGTCCTAATCAAGAATGTGCATATGACAAAATCCAAGTAGACTCACACTTCTTTCCATGGTGTCCATGTTTAAGAGGGCGAGCAGAAAGCTTGCCGTGATGGGGACCGTGGTTTAGGGACTACTGGCACTTCGATAGTGATATCTCCCGAAAACGCCGTTTTCTGTTACTGCAATGAGGAACTGATCCTTGTGCATCTTGCTTTGTCCTGTACAGGGAAAATGAATTGAAGTGTTTTTCAGAGACTCTGTTAAGCGCTTTACCTCTTTGGTGATTTGTGAAGTT